>SCPP01000202.1_pt1 | contig 35297 bp, 69 predicted proteins | sample 6106811 | NCBI WGS metagenome assembly SCPP01 (sample SAMN10720449, study PRJNA508395) | human gut metagenome | isolation source: Participant 2 stool, 15 month | host: Homo sapiens | collected 2018
TGCATGTGGCTCCGGGCGGCATCGTCAGGCCAGCGCAGAGGTCGCCGAGTTCGGCAAGGTCGATTCCGGCGAGATCGTGCGCTCCCGTGGGAGAACCAATAATGCCCCAGCGCCGCGATTATATTGACGAGCTGAAGGGCTTGGCATCCCTGCTGGTTGTGTTCGGCCATTTTATGGAACAGTACCGCATGGGAATTATTCCTTCGTCAGTGCGTCATTTTTCTGTATCTATGCGTTTCACATGGCGCTGTTCTGCATCTGCAGCGGGCTGGTGGCGCGGTTCAACCCCTCGCAAGCTGGTCACACAGCAGCTATGGCTGTACCTTATTGGGGCAGACGCTGATGCTGGCGTTCCGTGCCGCCGTTCTGCGGGAAAATTTTGCCGAGAGCGGCGGCGCACTGGCCGCGCTGCTGCTGCCCTGGCGGCATATGTGGTACCTGTACGCGCTGGTGTTCTGGCATCTGACACTGCCGGTTCTGTGCCGGCTGCGGACGGACAGCTGGGGCTGGTCGGTTCCTGCCTTGGCATGGCGCTGGCCGTGGGGCTGGCGCTGGCTGCCGGGCTGGTGGACTGGCCCTTCACGCTGGTGCGGGTATTTGCATTCTACCCGTTTTATGCGTGCGGGGTGCTGCTCCGCCCGCAGCTGGACAGCGGCTGGCCGCGTTTGCGGCGGACACCGCCCGGTGCGGCTTGTGTGGCTGCGGGGGCTGGTGCTTGGCTATGGAGCGTATTTTCACTGGGTGCGGGCTGACCCGATCATGGACCACAGCGCGGAGCTGTTCCATGATGTGAGTTATGCGGGCGGCGACAGGGTGCAGTACCGGGTCGTGTTCTACCTCGTGGGCATCGCGACCACGGCGGCGCTGACTGTGCTGGCCAGCCGTTGGCATCTGCTGGCCGGGCTGGGGCGGCACACGCTGGCGATCTATCTGCTGCATCTGCCGGTGCAGGCGCTACTGGTCGAGCTGGGTCTGTGACCTTATGCGCGGGAAGGCGACGATTGTCGTTGTGCTTTGGTCCGTGCTGCTGGCCGCGGTGACGCTGGCCGTGCTGAACCATAGCCCGGTGCAGCGGGCGTGTGACGCGGTGGCGAATTGCTGGTACAAACGAAATAACCTCGCCGGCGGCATCTCTGAAAGGGACTGCCGCTTTGTCTACACAAAATGCGGGTGGGATTTCTGCTTGACATTCCCTACTTTGCAATACAATATAGTCAGAGAACGTGGTAATGCAAGGTAGTCGAAGGAGGTGAGCCGGTGTTTGACCAAGCACAGTTGCGCAAGGAGTACGCTGGAAGGCTGCATTTTAAAGATCATTGACCGGGAACCGACCTACGGCTATGCCATCGCCGTCACCCTCCGGGAGAGCGGCTTTGACGACCTGACCGAGGGCACACTCTATCCCCTGCTGCTGCGGCTGGAGCGCAAGGGGCTGATTGCAGCCGGGAGTACCGCGCGGGCTCCGGCGGGCCGAGCCGCAAATATTACCGCCTGACCCCGACGGGTGCAGTACCTTAACGAATTTACGGAGGCATGGCGGAACGCCAGCGACACTGTGAACCGCATTTTGCACGACAAGGAGGGCTGAACCATGAAAACAATGCGCAACGAATACCGCGACTTGAAAAAGAGAACGACCTGATTTTTCAACGCTGGCAGAGTACGACCGCGACACCATCACGGAAATCATCAGCGTGGTGGACAACACGCGGCATCGGATATGAGGTCGAACTGGTGCGCAAAGATCTGATTGCGATGGCGGCACAGGCCGAGGCCAGGCGCGACTATCTGCCGTCGGTCATCGGGGATGTAGACATGTTTTAAGCGGAATCTGCTGGCAAGCATGCCCAGACCCAAGCTGGCAGACTACATGGCGGACAGCCTTGTGTGGCTATGCACGTTTGCGTTGGTTTCCACCGCGACCTATACGGTGTTAGGCCGCCCGTGGGACTGCTATTATGACGCGGTCTGGCTTGTGCTGCATTGCCATTATGATGCCCAGTGCGTGGCTGCTGCAGCGCATTGTCCCCGCCGAGTGGGCGGCCTCCACCGAAAAAGGTGTGCGGTACGGCGCCATTACAGCCGCCATGCTGTTTTGTGGTTCGTGGTGTTTTGGTTCGTCGACAAATGGATCACGCCGCTGCTGCCCGCGGTGGGCCTGCCCAACCTTGCGGCAGTCATCCTGTTCGGCGCGGCACTGGCAACGCTGCTTATCTGGCGCAACCACCGCCGCAACGAGCTTGCCGAAAACGGCCCTGGCGGGATGTGATGGAGAAGCGTCCCCCGATGGTGCGGAACCATCGGGGACGTTTTGCTTTCTGCGGGTGCTCTTTAAATATGTGCCAAAATCTTGTTGCCCATCTCGGTGCAGCCTACCCTGGTGCAGCCGTCAGCCATCATGTCGGCGGTGCGGTAGCCCTCGTCGAGAACAGCGTTGACAGCCGCTTCAATCCATCGGCCTCCGTCGGCATATCGAAGCTGTAGCGCAGCATCATGGCGGCCGAGAGGATGCAGGCGATCGGGTTCACAACATCCTGCCCGGCAATATCGGGCGCAGAGCCGTGGATCGGCTCGTACAAGCCGCAGGTCCCCTCGCCCAGCGAGGAGGACGGCACCATGCCGATGCTGCCGGTGATCCACTGGCCTCGTCGGAGAGAATGTCGCCGAACATATTTTCCGTCACAATGACGTCAAACTGCGCAGGGTTCTTGCAGATCTGCATGGCGCAGTTGTCCACGAACATTTCACTGTACCTCGACCTCGGGGTACTCGGCCTGCAGGCGGTGCATGACGGCGCGCCACAGACGGCTGGTGTCCAGCACGTTGGCCTTATCCACACAGGTCAGCTTTTGCGGCGCTTCATGGCTGTTTCAAAGCCGATGCGGCCGATGCGCTCGATCCATGCTCCGCGTAGGGCATCGTGTCGATGGCGACCTTCCGCCGTTGCGCTCGACCGTCTTATGCTCGCCGAAATAGACGCCGCCGATCAGCTCACGCACGACGATAAAGTCAATGCCCTTGTCCACGATGGACTTTTTCAGCGGGAGGCATCGGCCAGCTGGGGCCAGATTTTAGCCGGGCGGTTGTTGGCGTACAGGCCCATGCCGGCGCGCAGCCGCAGCAGTCCTCTCGGGCGCTGGTCGCCGGGCAGACCTCCCACTTGGGCCGCCGATGGCACCCAGCAGGACACTGTCAGCGTTTTGCATTTTTCCAGTTCGGATGCCGGCAGCGGGTCACCGAATTTGTCGATGGCCTCGCCGCCCATGTAAGCGGGTGTAGGTAAAGTTGTGGCCGTGTCTGGCCGCGATTTTATCCAGAACGCGCACCGCTTGCGTCACGATCCCGGGCTGGAGCAGTCGCCGTAGATCAGAGTGATGTTTTTCTGCATAGTTCTGTTCTCCCTCGTTGCTATTGTAGGGGGGACATGTCCCGCCCTCAGCCTTCCATCACAGCACTTTTGCCGTAGCCGCGGGCCGGCATGCCCGGCCCTACAGGGCATCAGTCCTTCAAGCTGTTCATCAGGCCGCCCTTGGCGATGATGTTCTGGATGAACGGCGGAACGGGGCGGCCTGAAAGGTCTGGCCGGTGGTTTCGTCCGTAATGACGCCGGTGTCAAAGTCGATGCTGACCGTGTCACCCTCGGCGATTGCCTCGCTTGCGGCGGGCACTCCAGGATGGGCAGACCGATGTTGATGGCATTGCGGTAGAAAATCCGGGCAAAGCTGGCGGCGATGACGCAGGCGATGCCGGACGCCTTGATGGCAACGGGCGCGTACTCACGGGGAGCCGCAGCCGAAGTTCTCGCCGCCGACCATGATGTCCCCAGCCTTGACGCGGGTGACAAAGGTCTTGTCGATGTCCTCCATGCAGTGGCTCGCCAGCTCGGCGGCGCTCTGGGTGTTCAGGTAGCGGGCGGGGATGATGACGTCGGTGTCGATGTTGTCACCGTATTTGAAAACAGGACCTTTGCGTTCATAGCTCAAACCTCCCCTGGGGTCGGTGATGTAGCCGGTCAGTGCGCTGGCCGCCGCCGTGGCGGGGCTGGCAAGATAGACCTCAATCCACGTGGCCCATGCGGCCGACGAAGTTGCGGTTGGTGGTGGAGACACAGCGCTCGCCCGCCGCCAGGATACCCATGTAGCCCCCAGGCAGGCCGCAGGTGGGCGTGGAGACGATGCAGCCCGCGTCGATGAAAGCCTCGGTGTAGCCGCGCAGGATGCACTCCTTGTAGACGGCCATCGTGGCGGGGATGATGATGCCGCGCACGCCCTGGCGATGTGCTTGCCCTTCAGGATCTCGTAGGCGGCCTCCATGTCCTCAATGCGTCCGTTGGTGCAGGAGCCAATTACGATTTGGTCGATCTTGATGTCCTTGCCCTCTTTGGCAAGATGCGTGTTCTCGGGCAGATGCGGGTAGCTGACCGTCGGCTCGAGCGCGTCGAGGTCAATCACGATGCTGCGCTCATACTCGGCGTCGGGGTCGGCCTCGTACTTGACCCACGGGCGCTGGCTGCGGCCTTTGAGGTAGGCCTCGGTCACTTCATCCACGGGGAAGATGCCGTTTTTGGCACCGGCCTCGATGGCCATGTTGCAGATGCAGAGGCGATCCTCCATCGTCAGGGCCTTGACGCCCTCGCCGACAAATTCCAGACTCTTGTAGAGGGCGCCGGAGACGCCGATCTCACCGATCAGATGCAGAATGACGTCCTTGCCGGTGACGGGTTTGTGCAGCTGACCCTTCAGCTCGACCTTGATGGCGGCGGGGACCTTGAACCAGGCCATGCCTTTCGCCATGCCGGCGGCCATATCGGTGGATCCGACGCCGGTGGAGAACCCCCACCGCGCCGTAGGTGCAGGTGGGCTGTCCGCGCCGATGATGCAGTCACCGGCGGTCACGATGCCCTGTTCGGGCAGCAGTGCGTGCTCAACGCCCATGCGGCCCACGTCGAAAAAATTGAGGATGTCGTACTTGTCGGCGAACTCCCGGCACTGCTTGGACTGGGCCGCGCTCTTGATGTCCTTGTTGGGGACAAAGTGATCCAGAACAATGTTGACGCGGGTCTTGTCAAAGACGGAATCAAAGCCCGCCTTGTTGAACTCATTGATGGCCACCGGGGTGGTGATATCATTGCCGAGCACCACATCGAGCTTGGCGTTGATGAGCTGGCCCGCCGTGACGGCTGCTTCCCCGCTGTGGGCCGCTAAGATTTTTGGGTCATGGTCATGCCCATGGTTGTGTACCTCCGTTTTGTGTTCTTGGCCCCTTGGGGGCAAGGAAGCGGTTACTTATTGTTAATAGCGCTGACTAAAGCCTTAATGCCCGCCACGATAATATCCGTATGCGTGCCGCAGCCAGCTCTCCTCGCCGGAGGCCCATTTCAGGCCGACGTAGGAGCAGGCGCGGGAGTTCGTATCGGAATCAGGGCGTGCTCACTGTAATGCACAAGCGTGAAATGCATCCCGGTCTGCTGCTCGATGGCCGTTGCCACAGCGTCCAGGCGGCCGTTACCGGTGGCGGTGCATTTGATCGTGCTGCCGCCGCTGGTGATGACGACGCTTGCCGTAATGCTGCCGTCTGAGTTCTGGATAAAGTGCGCTTCCGGCACATTGAGCGGGTGGGTGTGGTTGAGGTAGCTGCTCTCAAAGACGCCCAGCACTTCTTTCACGCTCAACTCACGGTGATCGTGGTCGCTGACGTCCTTGACGCGGTAGCCCAGATCCTCGCGCATTATCGGCGGCGGGTTGTAACCGTAGTTCTGCTGCAGCAGAGCCGATGCCGCCCTTGCCGCTCTGGGAGTTGATACGGATGACGTCGGCATCGTAGGTACGGCCAATGTCGTTGGGGTCGATGGGGATGTAGGGGCAGGTCCACTGGTGGAGCTGCTTTTCCTTGCGCCATGTCATGCCCTTGGCGATGGCGTCCTGATGGCTGCCGCTGAACGCCGCGAACACCAGTGCGCCCGCATAGGGCGATGCGCTCATAGACGTGCATCCGTGTCACCCGCTCGTATACCTCGCAGATGGCCGGCATGTTGCTGAAGTCGAGATGCGGGTGCGCCGTGGCTGTACAGATTCATAGCCAGCGTGATGGCGTCCACGTTGCCGGTGCGCTCGCCGTTGCCGAAGAGGCAGCACTCGATGCGCTGAGCACCAGCCAGCACAGCCAGCTCGGCATCAGCGACGCCGCAGCCGCGGTCGTTGTGCGGATGAGTAGACAAAATAACGCTGTCACGATATTTCAGATGTTTGGAGCACCATTCAATCTGATTTGCGTAGATGTGGGGCATGCTCATCTCGACCGTCACCGGCAGGTTAATAATCATGGGACGGTCGGGGGTGGGCTGCATCACGTCCAGCACTGCGTTGCACACCTCAAGCGCATATTCCGGCTCGGTTCCGGTAAAGCTCTCCGGGCTGTATTCAAACAGGAAGTTGCCTTCGTACTCCTCGCTCAGCTGCTTGACGAGCTTAGCGCCGTCAACGGCGATCTTTTGATTTCCTCTTTGGACTTTTGAACACCTGCTCGCGCTGGGCGACGCTGGTGGAGTTGTAGAAGTGGATGATGGCCCGGGGGGCGCCCTTCACCGCCTCGAAGGTCCGGCGGATGATGTGGTCCCGGCACTGGGTCAGCACCTGCACGGTCACGTCCTGCGGGATGCGGTTGCCGTCGATCAGGGTGCGGGAACTCATACTCGGTCTCGCTGGCAGCGGGGAAACCGACCTCGATTTCTTTAAAGCCGATTTTGAGCAGCATATCGTAAAATTCAAGTTTTTCTTCTAGGTTCATCGGCACGATCAGGCTCTGATTGCCATCGCGCAGATCCACACTGCACCAGGCCGGGGCCTGCTCGATATGGTCTTTCTGGGGCCACTCATAGACATGGCCGGGTTCGACCGGCGGCGGATAGTAGCCTACATTGTACTTGGTTTGCGTCCATCATAATAAAAATGCCTCCTTCAAAGCGTTCGGTTCGCGCTTTGAGGGAGGCATAAAAATCCCCAAAGGCGAAAGACCTTTGAGAGACGGAGCAAAATTCACGTTGCTGTACCCGCGGTACCACTCTCATTGCTGTAAAACAGCCGCTCTGTACGATCAGCCACCGGGCGAATCGCGCCTGCATGATAACGGTCAGGTTCCGTCCGCGCCTACCTGTCAGCGCGGCTGCTCGGGGCCAGTATACAACATCTGCCATACCGCCTTGCACCGACCGGCGGCTCTCTGCAATGGGATGGATGCTGCTTTTTCCCCTTCACTGCATTTGCAATGGTTCTATTTTAGCGGATTCTTGGGGGAATGTCAAGAGATTTTGCTGTTTTTCAAGGATGTGTTTTGGTTGGAGCAACAATGTTTGTAGGGGCGGCGTCCTCGACGCCCCGCGAGGCATATGGAATGCGCCCCTACTTTTATTATGTATGCTATAATGTTTTCCTTGATTTGAAAGGATTCATCTATGCTTTACCATAAATACAAGCCGCTGGCGTCGCGCGTCTACTGCACGGGGCTGGCGCTGCTGCTGGTGCTGTCCGGTGTTCAGCTCCAACGTACAGGATACGCTGCCGGGTTTCAGCCGCATCATGCGGCTGGGGCTGACTGGGTGCGCCGTGCTGCTTCTGGCCGGAAAAATTATCCTGCTGACCAGATTTACGAGGCCCGCTGGCAGAAGGTGCTTATCGCCGTTATTGCTGGTTTACACGGCGTTTTCGTCGTGGTATGGCGGCGATCTGTGGTTCTTTTGGCCGCACTTATCGGGCTGGGGCCAAGATGTGGATTGGGGAGACCGCCCTGCGCGTCTACCTCGTCACGGCGGTGGCCGGGCTGGTGCTGGTGCAAGCGCTACTTTGCCACGCCGCTGATGCCCTACAAATTCTACTGCCGCAACTGGGATTTCGGCTACGGCCACTACACGGCTTTGGTGCGCGGCTTGTCGGCGTGTTTTGCCTGGGCGTGGCTGCGGCATGACCGGCTGCGCGCCTTTGACTGGGCAGGGGCTGGCCGCGCTGGCGATCTTCACCTACAAGGTTCCCGGCAGCCGCGGGGCGTTTGGCGGCATGGCGGTGCTGTTTGTGCTGTTCTTTGTCCAAAATTTCTGCCGAAGTTGTTCGACAGCAGGATATTTTACGGGCTGGCGCTGGCGCTGCCCGTCGCGCTGGCAGTGTTCAGTCTCTACGCCGGGTATGTCTACAATCCCGAGTGGCCCTATGAGCGGATGGCGCTGCTGCTGTTGAGCATTGCGTTGTCAGGGCGTTTGAGGATCTGGCACAACGTATTCTGGAGCGCGCCGCTTTCTTTATTAGGGCCTGCCCACCGATGGTGACGAGCACCACGCCATCGACAACACCTTTTGGCCGTGCCTATGAACAAAGGGTCTGCTGGGCGCGATCCTGGTTGCAGCGGTCTTTCTGCTGCTGCTGTGGCTGGCAAAAGCATCGCTCCACCGAGGTCATCTGCCTGGTAGCGCTGACGCTGTATCTCTTTATGGAGAATAAGCCGTTTTGCTCTCCGCCAACCCGTTTTGCTGATGCTGCCGATGGTGTTTTTAACGCAGAGACCGGCAAAGCACAATCCAGAATCGTAAAAAGCCGCCGACCGGTTCTGTCCGGTCGGCGGCAATTATTATGGTTTAGCGGTTCTGCGGGCCGTTCTTCAGGATGACGTCATGGCTGCCGCCCTCGACAATGGAGGTGGAAGAAACGACGGTCAGGCGGGCTTTTCCTGCAGTTCGGGGATGGAGGCGCACCGCAGTTGCACATGGTAGAGCGCACTTTGTACAGCGTCGTCTGTACACCGTCAGCCAGGGGCCGGCATAAGGCATAGGAGTCAACGCCTTCCTCAAAGCTCAGCTTCTGGGCACCGCCCAGGTCATAGCGCTGCCAGTTGCGGGCGCGGTTGGAGCCCTCGCCCAGTACTCCTTGACGTAGTTGCCGCCGACGCGCAGCTTGTTCGTGGGGGACTCGTCAAAACGAGAGAAATAACGGCCGAGCATGAGAAAGTCGGCGCCCATAGCCAGTGCCAGGGTGATGTGGTAGTCCTGCACGATACCGCCATCGGAGCAGATCGGAATATAGATGCCGGTCTCCTTATAGTACTCGTCGCGGGCCTTTGCGACCTCAATGACCGCGGTAGCCTGGCCGCGGCCAATGCCCTTCTGCTCACGGGTGATGCAGATGGAGCCGCCGCCGATGCCGACCTTGATAAAGTCCGCCAGCCTTCGCCAGGAACAAAGCCCTCGCGGTCAACAACGTTGCCGGCACCGACCTTCACCTTGTCGCCGTAGTTCTCGCGGATCCAAGCGATGGTGCGGGACTGCCACTCGCTGAAGCCCTCGGAAGTCGATGCAGAGCATCCACCGGCCTCTACCAGCGCGGGCACGCTCTGCGTAGTCGCGGGTATTGATGCCTGCGCCGACGACATAGCTCTTGTTGTTCTCGTCCAGCAGCTCGTTGACGTTCTCCTTGTGGGAGTCATAGTCCTTGCGGAAAACCATATACAGCAGGCGACCTTCCTCGTCGATCAGGGGCAGGAGTTGATCTTGTTGTCCCAGATGATATCATTGCAGTCGTGCAGGCTGGTGGTGGCGGGGGCCGTGACCAGCTTGTCCAGCAGGGTCATGAACTCGGTGACAGCAGGGTCCATCGTCATGCAGGGACAGGCGGTAGTCGCGGCTGGCCACGATGCCCAGCAGCTTGCCGTGGGCGGTGCCGTCGTCGGTGATAGCGACGGTGGAGTGACCAGTGCGGGTCTTGAGGTCGAGCACATCGCCCAAGGTAGCCTCCGGGGCAGGTTGAGTCAGGTGACAAAGCCCTTCTTGTAGGCCTTGACACGGCGAACCATGTCGACCTCCTGCTCAATGGTCTGGGGAGCCGTAGATGAAGGAGACGCCGCCCTGCTTGGCCAGGGCAATCGCCAGCTTCTCACCGGAGACAGACTGCATGATGGCGGAGACCATCGGGATGTTCATTTCCAGCGGGCGAGGCTCCCTCGCCCTTGCGGTACTTGACCAGCGGGGTTTCAGGCTGACAGCCGTAGGGACCTCGAAGAGGAATACCCGGGAACGAGCAGATACTCACCAAAGGTGCGGGACGGCTCGGAAAATAGTATGCCATAATACACTCTCCTGACTTTCCTGTTTCGATGTTATTTGCTCATTAAAAGATTGTACCACAACCGCGGACAAAATACAAAGGATTCGGCGAAAATCTTTCTTACGCACCGCGAAAAGGAAAGTTGTGGATTTTGAACAATGGATTGGGTGTGTAGTATGACTTTGGGGGTAGCCGGGCGGGATTACTGCGTCGTCGTCAGCACTACATCGCCCATCGGCGCGGTAAAGGTCACGCTGCGGGGCGCGGCGGCTGTTTGGGTGTAGGTGCTGCTCATCGTCCTGCCGTTGAACACCACATTCCCCATGGACGTTTGCAGGTCAAGCGCGTAATCGTCGGGCCTGCCGTCCACCGTCAGGCCAATATTGCCCATGGCAGCTTCGACTTTAGCGGTTTCAACGCCCGCCAGCAGCCCAAATCAAAATCGCCCATTGAGGATATTCGCCGTAAACTGCTCTGCCTGCACGGTGCTACCGGTAAAGTTGCCCATCGCCAGATCTAAGTCGATGCTGTCGGCGGCGATGGTATTGCTGTTGTCAAATTCTGCATCGCCCATAGCGGCAGTGATGGAGAGCCTTTTAAAATGGAAGGTATTCGCATCCGGCACGGACAGGACAAACTCAGGCTCGGGCCCCAGCTCTTTGCCGAGGTTGTAGTTGGCGGGCACCTTGTAGCTGACACGCACCGGGCTTGTGTTGTCGCCCGTGTTGGTAAAGTTGAACCAGTCCTGACGCAGGTTCGTGCAGGAAAGGGTCGGCTCCGCCACCACTGTCCACAACGACTGTGACCGCGCCGTAGTCGATGTCGAAGGTTATATTTTGGCGTCGGCCAGACCGGTGGTGAAATCCATCTTCTCCAATGGGCTGCCGCTGTCCGCGTCCTCGGTGGCGGCGGTCCCGTTGTAAAAGTCCTCGGTGCGGACAAGACCGGATGCAGCAGTTTCTTCCTCCGTCGGCGCAACAACCATCGACGCCGTGCCGCCGCCGGGCTTTGCAAAACTCAGCACAAGGACGCCCAGCTGAATGATCAGCGCCGCAACAATGACAACGGCGAAAATCAGCCACATGGTTTTGCCCCGGGACCGTGCTTTTGGGGCCGGGCGGGCTGTGGGTCGGCGGCGGGCGGCTCCGGGGCGGCAGGCGGCAGCACACCGCCGCGTGCGCTCTCAGGTGCGGCAGGGTCGGCGTCCGGCGTCAGCCCTCCCTTCAGAATCTTGCGGGCGGCCTCGGCAGGGTCGCCCAGCTCGGCGGCGGTAGCGTCCTCGTTATCGGTACCTGCGGCGTCGAAGTATTCCTCATAATAGTTCAGTGCGTCGCGGCGCGCTCATCAGCTGGCAGGGCAGACAGCCGTTTTTCCAGTTCGGATAAGTACTCGTATTTTTTCATTGCGGCTCCCCTTAAAGAGCTTGTTGATTTTGGCGGTGTAGGCTTCCCACTCGGCGGTAAGTTCCGCCAGCCGTGCGCGGCCCGCGGGCGTGATTTGATAGTAGCGGCGGTTGCGGCCATTGAAGGCTTCGTCGTGGACGGCCAGACAGCCGTCCTTTGCAGGCGGCGCAGCACCAGATTTTAGCGTGGATTCCGACAGGTCCAGTACCGTGCGGACCTCCTGCGTGATCTTATAGCCGTAGGTGCCCGTTTCCTCCCGCCCGACGACGGCCAAAACGATCGCGTCCAGCAGCCCCGCCGTGGTATTGATGGCCATAGGGTGTCCCCCTTCCGGGTGTATGGTGTATAGGGTTATATATTATATAGCATATAATATTGTAGATTGCAATAGGCTGCCGCAACAAAATTATGTAGGGGCGGACATGGTTCACCCCGGTCTCGTGTGGCAGTACATACGGCTTCCGCGCCGCCGCATAGTAGGGGCCGGACATGTCCGGCCCTGGCGCTATAAGGTATAGCCGCGTTTACGGGAAGGCCGCGGGCCGGGCATGCCCGGCCCCACAACTGCACGCCCGGAATCGCGCGGTTACCGCAGAGTCGGCAGACAAACAAGATTTGCCCGTCCGCCTTCACTTTTCTATTTCCTTATATAAATACCCAGCGCGTCTCTCAGGCCGCCCAGCTCGTCTATGAGTCCCTCCTCCACGGCCTGCCGGCCATCCAGGACCGTGCCCATGTCCATGACAAGCTCCCGGTATTGTGCATCAGCTGGGTGAACCGCCGGGCCGTTATTTTGGAGTGCTCCGTCACAAAGCTGACAATGCGCTCCTGCATCTGTTCAAAATAGCGCAGCGTCTGCGGCACCCCAGCACCATGCCGGATGGCGCACCGGGTGCACCGTCATTGTCGCGGTGGCACAATAAAGCTTGCCGCCGCGCGCATGCGGGATGCCGATGGAGTGCCGCCCAGCACCAGCGTGGCGCTGGGCTGCTGACGCCCGCAATCAGTTCCGCCAGCGCCAGCCGGCTTCCACATCACCGCCGACGGTGTTCAAGATGACCAGCAGCCCTCGATCTCGGGGTCCTCCTCAATGTCCACCAGCTGGGGGATGACGTGCTCATATTTTGTCGTCTTTTGCGCGTCGGACGCCAGCGTATGCCCTCGATCGTGCCGATGACCGTCAGGCAGTGGATGGCGTGGCGGCCCTTGGTGGCAGGCACAATGCCATCGTCGGTGATCAAATCGTGCTCCAGACGCTTCAGCGCGGCGTTTTCGGTGGGGTTTAGCAGGGCGGGCCTTGGCTTTGGGCTTTGCGTTCGGCTTCCATTCCTGCTCTCCTTATAACAAAGTAGCTGCACAGACTAAGTCTGCGCAGCGGCAATAAAATATGCGCGTTTTCGGGTGACGGGTCAATGGTGTTTGTCGATGTTGTCAAAAGTTTCAGGTTATTTTTGTACAGTCGTCTAATATTTGGGAAATCAGCCAAAACTTAGACAAAAATTGACAATTGGTGCGGCACATTTTATAATAGATATAAATGAGTATTGCAGATGTGGGGTAATCGAGCATGGCTGTTCAAAATAAGGTGTCGGCCTCCCGGTCATCAAGCGACTGCCGAAATATTATCGTTATCTGACCAACCTTTCCGCCGACGGCAGGATAAAATTTCTTCCAGCGAGCTGGCCCACATGATGGGCACCACCGCCAGCCAGGTGCGCCAGGATTTCAACTGCTTTGGTGGGTTCGGCCAGCAGGGCATCGGCTACAGGTGGATGTGCTGCGTGCCGGATTGGCAAGCTGCTGTTCGGCGACGGCAGCTGCCTACCATTTTGGTCGGTGCCGGTCGTTTGGGTTCTGCAGTATCAGCTTCATCAGCCGCGACGCCAACGGCTACAAGCTGCTGGGCGTGTTTGATGTGAACCCGACCTGATCGGGGAAAGAGTAATGCGGCGTGCCCATTCTTCCGCTGAGACCTGGACAAATTCTGTGCGGAGCATCACCCGAGTGGCCGTGCTCTGCGTGCCGCGCCAGAGCGCTATGGACCTGGCGGGTGAGCTGGTGGGCCAGGGCATCAAGGGTTTCTGGAATTTCAGCCACTACGATCTGTCGGTCGAGTACCCGGACGTCAGTGGAGAATGTCCACTTGGGCGACAGCCTGATGAGCCTTGGATACCGGCTGAGAATCAGGAAAGTGATATCTCTATAAAAGACCGCCTTGTAGGGGCCGCATGTGCGGCCCTCACTACTGGTTGACGCGCGATTGCGGGAAGGTTGAGGCGGGCATGCCCGGCCCTACGGTTATCAATAAACCGATAAGGAGCCACCATGGCAAAATTGTATTTTCGATATGGCGCTATGAACAGCGGCAAGACCACTGCGCTGATGCAGGTCGCCTACAACTATAAAGAGCGCGGCATGCGCGTGCTGATCCTGAAGCCTGCCATTGACACAAGGGCAGGACTCCATCATCTCCCGCGCCTGGGCATCAGCTGCAAGGTCGATCAGCTGGTCACCCCGGATGGACGTTGTTGAGCTGGTCAGGGCCAACAGGCCGCCCATGGCAAAATTGCCTGTGTGCTCTGCGACGAGAGTCAGTTCTTCACGCCCGAGCAGGCCGACCAGCTGTTTCTGGTCACGGTGGACCTGGGTATTCCCGTTATCTGCTACGGTCTGCGGGCTGATTTCATGATGCGTGGCTTTCCGGCTCGACGCGGCTTCTGGAAATTGCGCACGATTGAGGAACTCAAAACGATTTGTGCCTGCGGACGCAAGGCCATCTGCAACGGGCGCAAGGTCAACGGCGAGTTTGTCTTTGAAGGTGCGCAGTCGCCATCGACACAGTGGACGATGTGGAGTACCAAAGCCTGTGCCCCAATGCTGGTACCGCGAGTACCGCGCATTTCTGGCACGGCATCCCAAAAGTAAATATTTTGCGCTGATTTTCCGCCGGGTGCTGCCCGGCGGGATTTTTTGTGATTCGCATCATTTTTCTGCAAATAGCGCACTTATCTTGCACCGCACGGATTCAGATGCAATAATATTTGCAAAACGCATGTTTTTGCAACGATACTGCATATTTTGCGGTTTCCGGCGTATTCCAGCGTATTTTGCAAGGTAAAGATAGTTGCGTTTGCTGCGGTGCCCGCGGCGGCAGGGGTGTACCAGCAATATGCACAAACACCATTTACAGTATTCGTAAGTTTTGACGGTGGTGTCAAATTGGTTACAAACCAACATGGCAAGAATTGTACGTTTCTGCCGGAACAAACCAAAAGCTGTTTATTTTCTGTGAACGATTTGTTATCATATAGGCAAAGCGAACAGCAGATGGTGTGGTACGGTATCCCGCACACAACGGTCTGCAAAATAAATCGCACAGCATTTTTAGGAGGACAAAAACATGAAAAGGCAATCTCTTGGCGTTGCCGCTGCTATGACCGCCACTCTGCTGGCTGGCTGCGGCACCGCTGCCAGCAGCTCCGCCGCCACCAGCGAGGCCGCAAGCACTGCGGACAGCGCCACTGCCGAGTCTACTGCTGCGAAGCCGCTCCCAGCGAGGCCCACGGATCAACACCACCGATCCCATTGAGCTGACCATCAGCTGGTGGGGCGGCGACTCCCGCCATGAGGCTTACCAGAAGGCTCTGGAGGCTTTCCACGAGAAGTATCCCAACATCACCGTCTCCCCCACCTACGGCGCATGGTCCGGCTGGGAAGAGAAGCAGTCCACCGCGCTGGCCGCCGACCAGGGTTCCGATGTCATGCAGGTCAACTGGAACTGGCTGTACCAGTACAGCCCCACGGGTGAGAAGTTCGTCGACCTGCGCGAGTACAGCGATGTCATCGACCTGAGCCAGTGGAGCGATGCCGCCAAGAACGCCTGCACCGTTGCTGACAGCCTGCAGGCTGTGCCCATCTCGATGACCGGCCGTATCTTCTACTGGAACATGAACACCTTCAAGCAGGCCGGTATTGAGCAGGTTCCGCCTCCTATGATGATGATCCCGCCGGCAAGCCTGGGCAATGATTACTATCCTCTGGCTATCGGTCAGTATGACCGCATGATCCTGATGACCTTCTACCTCGAGTCCAAGTACGGCAAGGCCTGGGTTGAGAACAACGAGTGCCAGTACAGCGAGGAAGAGGTCGTTGATGGCCTGAACTTCATCGTCCCTCGAGGACAACCACGTTATCCCCACCCGTCCGACCATGATCGCTGCTGGCTTCGACTCCATCGATAAGTCTCAGGAATGGATCGACGGCAAGTACGCCGGCATCTTCGAGTGGGATTCTGCCCCTCCAAGTACCAGTCTGCTCTGGCCGACAACTCCGGCTTCACCGTCGGTGAGGAGATCAAGTTCGGCGACAAGGCCAACGGCGGCTTCTCCAAGGTCTCCATGGGCATGGCCATCACCAAGTCCTGCCAGCATCCCGTTGAGGCTGCTGCCCTGATCGACTTCCTGTGGAACGGCGAGGGCGCTGCCATCATAACTCCGAGTGCGGCATCCCCGCCTCCACCGCCGGTCTGGCTGCCGCTCAGGCTGCTGACGCTGTGAAGCCTTTGGTTCTTGAGGCCAACACCAAGGTTCTGGCCTTCGTCGATATGCCGCTTGACCCGTACTTCGAGTCCAGCAAGCTGAAGGACACCACCGACGGCATTTACACCGATGTCTTTGATGGTCTGAGCTACGACGAGTACGACCCGCAGGAGGCTGCCGGATCCTGCTGGACGGCGTTTCCTCCGTTCTGAGCGCTAACGCCTGATTGCAATCGCCCTTATAAAAATGTAAGATTTAGCCGGCTCCTGCCCCGTTATCACGCATGGCGGGGCCGGCTATTCATGTTAAAACGCAATGCAGCAATTTGTGACAAGGAGGTTTTGGATGAGCTCTGCAGCCCCCAAAACGGTTCAGCGCACCCCGTTCAAGCGCTGGTGCGACGAAAACACCGGTCTTTTCTTCCTGATTCCGTGGATTCTGGGCTTTTTGATTTTCAAAGCCTATCCGTTTGCCAGCTCTCTGGTATACAGCTTTACTGATCTGAACTTCTTCAAGGGCATCAGCCAGTACGGCGTTATGAACTACGTTGAGATTTTCACCAGCCGCAAGACCGTTTCCGTTTTGCTGACCACTGTGAAATATGCTTTCATCACCGTGCCCCTTAAGCTGGTGTTCGCGCTGTTCATCGCCTACATCCTGAACTTCAAGATCAAGTTCGTCAACCTGTTCCGTACCGTCTACTACATTCCGTCCATCCTGGGCGGCTCTGTGGCCATCGCCGTTCTGTGGCGCGCCCTGTTCAAGGACACCGGCGTTGTCAACACGATTCTCGGCTTCTTTGGCATTGCCGGTCCCGACTGGCTGGCTGACAAGACTTGGGCGCTGTTCGTCATCTGCCTGCTGCGTGTGGCAGTTCGGCTCCGCCATGGTTCTGTTCCTGGCCGCTTTGAAGGGCGTGCCTGCCGACCTGTACGAGGCCGCCACCATTGACGGTGCCTCCAAGACCAAGCAGTTCTTCTCGATCACCGTGCCGATGATCACCCCCGTTATCTTCTACAACCTCGTCACCCAGATCGCACAGGCGTTCCAGGAATTCAACGGCCCCTACATCATCACCCAGGGCGGCCCGCGTAACGCTACAACGCTTGTCTCACTGCTGGTTTACAACTACGCCTTCAAGTCCAACGAGATGGGCATGGCGTGTGCGCTGGGTCATGTTCATCGCCGTTGCTCTGCTGACTGTGATTGCTTTCACCAGCCAGAAGCACTGGGTCTACTACGCTGATTAAGGAGGAACGAAAAATGAAACTTTCTACCGCCCATAAAATCGGCCGTTTCTTCCAGTACTTTGTGCTGATCCTGTCGGCGTTATCATGATCTACCCGCTGGTCTGGATGGTGGGCGCCACCTTCAAGTACAACGCCGAGATCTTCTCCGGCATCGGCTTCCTGACTGCCACCCCCACGCTGCAGGGCTACATTGACGCCGTCACGCAGAACTACGGCGGCGACATCAGCATCTGGCGTGCCTTCATCAACACCTACAGCTTCGTTATCCCCAAGGTCATCTTCACCGTTATCAGCTCTGTCATTGCCGCTTACGGCTTCAGCCGCTTTAAGTTCAAGGCCGCGATATGCTGTTCGGCATCATGATCTCCACGCTGTTCCTGCCCCAGGTCGTTCTGAACGTTCCCCAGTACCTGATGTACAACTCCTTCGGCTGGGTCAACAGCCCCTTCTACCTGCCCCTGTGGGTGCCCACCCTGTTTGCCACCGAGACTTACTTCGTCTATCAGCTGGTCCAGTTTATGCGCAGCATCCCCCGACCTGACGAGGCGGCCGCCATTGATGGCTGCGGCCCGGTCAAGATCCTGTACAAGATCATTGCCCCGATGCTGAGCCCTCTCTGGTGGCCTGCGGTCTGTTCCAGTTCATGTGGAGCTGCAACGACTACATGGGTCCCCTGCTTTACGTCCAGACCCCAGCAAGTACCCGATGTCCATCTTCGTCAAGCTGTCCATGGACGCTGACAGCGGTTTCAACTGGAACCGTATCCTGGCACTGTCCCTGATCTCCATCATCCCGCAGTTGGTCGTTTTCTTCTGCGCACAGGATGCTTTCATCGACGGTATCTCCGCCGGTGCCGTGAAGGGCTAAACGCCGCTTTGGCAGTCCCAAATTTTAGTAGCACGGCTGCCCCGTACCACAGGAATGGGGTACGGGCAGCCTTTATTTTGAAACCGGACTCCCCTGCCCTGGCGGGCGGAGGGGTTGTATGATAGAGAGCCTTCCCCGGAGGGTGGCCGAGGCTCCGCCCGAGGCCGGATGAGGCGAGACTTTACCGCTATTACCCGTATACGGGCTGCGGCTGCAAGGTTTGCCCTCATCAGTCCGCTGCGCGGACAGCTTCCCCGATGGGGAAGCCTAATGAAAGCGCCCTTGCGGCGCTTCCCTGTTCTTACTTATTCACTCTCTTATAATACTGCCGGTACTGCTGGGGCGAAAGGCCCGTGGCATCTTTAAAGACGCGGCGGAAATGGGCGGTGGTCATAAAGCCGGTCTTTTCCGCAATGTCGGAAATGCTCTCGTTCGATTTTCGATGAGATTCTGCGCGGCCTTGATGCGCACGCCGTTGATATACTCGATGAGCGAGAGGTTGATGGACTTTTTGAAAGTCTGCTCAGGTAGTAGGGGCTGATATAGAACTGGCTGGCAATGCCGGTCAGGGTCAGCTTCTCGGCGTAATGCTCGGCGATGTAGGCTTGAATTTGGTCCACGATATGGTTGCTGACGCGGCCATTCTCGCCGCCCTGCTCCTGCTGCTGGCGGCAGAGATCCTGAGTTCCAGCAAAAGCGTGGCCAACAGCATTTTGCGCATGGCGTCGGACTCCGGGAGGTTTCCTCCTGCAGGGCAGCAGCTGCTGCAGCAGGCCCTGGATGTGGTTCTGCTGCTTGACCGTGATGTTGGAGAGCAGATGGTTGTGCTCTTCGTTCAAGAACGAGAAGAAATCCACCTCCGGAAGATGTCCATAATTTTGTCGAGGTACTCGCGGCTGAAATTCATCACGATACGGCTCGAGGCTGTGTCGCCGAGCGAGGCAGTCTTGTGAATCTGGTTTCGCCAATCAGCACCACAGCCTGCGTTGACGATGTAGGCGGCATCCTCGATAAAATAGCGGCGGCTGCCCTCTATCATAATAGATCCGTATTTATGATGGATATGGAAGCTGGCCATCTCGTAGCCGGTATCGCGGTCAACGCGGTCAATAAAAAGTCCACATGGGCGAGTAGACATATTCCGAAACCATAACGCTGCTCCTCACTGCCGTGGTGCGGGGCACCCGGCGATTGGTTATTGTTGTCTTTTAGAATAGCACATTTTTGCTGTTTTTCAAACTATTTTATACTATTTTGAACACTTGGGGTTCACACATGAAAATCACGCTTGTACGTTCTATGGCGCGCAGTGCGGTATTTGAGTTGGTCAATTCCGGCTGCTACCGCGCACCGGCTCCTTATACAGTCTCATTGGACGGCGCCACAGTCTGTGAGGGCGATACGAATGTGTTCTCACTCTATTCGCTGGAACCGGGCCGCAGCTACACGGTAGCCGTCACCCTTGGCGGCGTGACCGATACGCTGGACTTTACCACCGCGGAGGAGAGCTTCTTCGTGGATGCCTCCCTACGGTCTCGTCGCCGACGGCGTGACCGACAACACTGCCAAATTGCAGGCGGCGCTGTCCACCTGCCCAGCTGGCGGCACGGTCGATGTGCCCGCCGGTACTTACCGCACCCAGAGCCTGTTTTGCAGAGCAACACGACGCTCTACCTCGAAAAAGGCTGCACGCTGCTGGGCGGCACCAAGCGCACCGACTATCCGATTTTGCCCGGTGTCCTCCCTGCCACAACGAAAGGGACGAGCACTACCTGGCCCTGTGGGAGGGCAACCCCCTGGACAGCTTTGCGGGGCTTATCAACGTCATCAACGCCGAGAATGTGACCATCACCGGCGAGGGCACGATTGACGCCAACGCCCAGAACGGCGACTGGTACCAGAACCCGAAGAAAAATAATATTGCCTGGCGTCCGCGCCTGTTCTTCACCAGCGGCGCTAAAACGTGGTGCTGCACGGTGTGCAGGTCTGCAACAGCTACTCTTGGACCATCCACCCGACCTACTCGGAGAATGTGGACATTCTGAACATCCGCATCCGCAACAGCTCCAGCAGCCCCAACACTGACGGCATCGACCCCGAGAGCTGCAAGAATGTCAATATCATCGGCAACCATGTACGTCGGTGACGACTGCATCGCGCTGAAATCCGGTAAGCTGTTCTTAGGCATGAAGCTGCATGTTCCTGTGAGAACGTTATCATCCGCAACTGCTGCCTGAGCCGCGGCCACGGCGGCCTTGTCATCGGCAGCGAGATGAGCGGCGGCGTCAAGAACGTCACTGTGACCCAGTGCCTGATGGACCATACGGACCGGGTCTGCGTGTCAAGACCCGCCGCGGGCGCGGCAAGTACGCCATCATCGACGGGCTGGTATTCCGTGACGTTGTTATGGATGGCGTGCTGGCACCGTTTGTCATCAACATGTTCTATTTCTGCGACCCCGATGGCCGCAGCGACTATGTGCAGACCCACGAGGCCCTGCCTGTCGACGAGATGACCCCGACACTGGGCACGCTGGAAATGGAAACATCACTGCCACCGATGCCCAGTACGCGGGCTGCTGGTTCAGCGGCCTGCCCGAGCACCCGATCGAGGGTGTCAAGATGCACAACGTAAAATCAGCTTTGCACCGGACGCTAAAGCCGGTCAGGCCGCCATGATGTGCGGCGCGAATGCCTCCTGCAAGGTGGGCGTCCATGCCGAGAACGTGCAAAGAATTGAGCTGCACAACGTTGAAATCACCGGCTACGAGGGCGAGCGCAGCCTGACAAACGTAGACAGCTATGAGGAGGACTAAGCCATGACCCACGAAGAAATCCTGTCCACCCTGGGCCATTATGTGGACTACCTGATTGCCGGTTCCACCGCCGAGGCACCGCTCTGGAACATCGAGAAGGTCCGCAGCGGCAAGCCCAATAAGTGGAACTACATCGACGGCTGCATGATCACCGCCTGCCTGAGCCTGTACAAGACCACCGGTGACGAGAAGTTTTTGACCTTCTCCAAGAATTTTCTCGATTACTTCGTCAAGGATCACGGCGTCATTGAGACCTATGACCCGAGGAATACAACCTGGACAATGTTAATCAGGGCAAAACCTGTTTACCCTCTACGACCCTGACCGGCGACCAGCTACCGCGACGCCATTGAGACGATCCGCGGCCAGTTGGAGACCCAGCCCCGCACCAAGGAAGGCAACTTCTGGCAAAAAAAATCTACCCTAACCAGGTCTGGCTGGACGGCACCCATGGCTCAGCCCTTCTACATGGAGTACGAGACCCGCTGCAACGGGATGCACGTCTGCATTGACAGCTACAAGCAGTTCATGAACATCCAGAAGCACATGAAGGACCCCAGACCGGCCTGTACTACCACGGCTACGACGAGAGCCGCGAGATGTACTGGGCGAACAGACCGGCTGCAGCGCCAATTTCTGGCTGCGCGCCATGGGCTGGTTCCTGGTGGCCATGGTAGACACGTTGGAGCGGATGGACAACCAGCTTTACTACGAGTATCGCGCCATCATGTCGATGCTGAAGGACGCCGTGGACGCGATGATCGCGTTCCAAGACGCCGAGAGCGGTATGTTCTGGCAGGTCATTGACAAGGCCGGCGTCGAGGCAACTACCTGGAGACCTCCGGCAGTGCGCTGTTTGCCTACGCGGTGCTCAGGGCGTACGGCTGGGCTACCTGCCTAAGCGCTATGCCGCCTACGGTGAGAAGGCGTTCTACGGCACCTGTGACCGCCACCTGGGCGTGGGCGCTGACGGTGCGCTGCAGCTGGGCGGGATCTGCCTGGTGGCAGGTCTTGGCGGTGCGACCCGCCGTGACGGCAGCCTGGCCTACTATTTCAGTGAGCCGATCGTGGAAAACGACGCCAAGGGCGTAGGCCCGCTGTTGCTGGCCTACACGGAAATTCTGGCCGCACAAAAGCAGTAAGGAGGGCACACTATGCCAAAATTTATCGTCGGTGCCCGCCTGCACGACTACGGCAAGGGCAGCCCGGACGAGCTGTTCGGGCGCGTTGCCGCCGACGGCTTTGCCGCTGTGCAGCTGGCCTATAAAATGTGTGCCGTCCGTCAGGAGCTATGCGGACGTGACCGACGCGCTGGTCGCCGAAACCGTCGCCGCCGAAAAGCGCGCAGCATTCAGGTGGCCGTGCTGGGAACCTACGTGGAGCTTGCCATCAACGATGAGAGCCGCTTGCAGAACGCGGCAGATTTCAAGAGCCAGCTGGCCGTCTGCAAGGCGCTGGGGGCCGGGTGCATTGGCACGGAGACGACCAGCATGGAAAAGCAGCCTGCCGGTACGACCGCGAGCACAAGAGCTGCTCTGCCGCAGTCTGGCGGACATTCTGCCCGCCGCCGAGGCACTGGCGTGACCGTTGCCGTAGAGCCTGTGACCTACCACAGCATGAACTCCGCCGCCGCGACGCGGCATATTTTGGACACGATGCGCAGCCCAAACCTGAAAGTCATCTTTGACATGAGCAATCTGGTGGATGCCGGGAACGTCGGCGCGCAGGACCGCATCTGGAACGACATGGGTGAGCTGCTGGGCGACCAGATCGTGGCCGTCCACTTCAGGGGCGGGCCTGCGCGGACGGCGGGCTGCTCCACACGAGCCTGGAGGACAGCCTGACCGACTACGCGGGCGCGTTCGCCATGCTGCGGCAGCTGCCGCAGGACGCTCTACCCGTGCTGCGTGAGGAGGCTGTGCCAGCCCGCGCTGGCAGCGATATTGCATTTATGGGAGGATTTTTGCATGACCGGAAACGGAACGCAAAACATTGGTCGTTGACGAGAGCGGTGCGGGCGACTACCGCACGCTGACCAGGCCGTTGCTGCCTGTGCGGCCACGCCGGACGAGCCGGTGCGGTTCTACATCAAGCACGGCATCTAGGAACGGCCCTTTATTGAACTGGCCGACTATATCATCGAGGGCGAGTACCGCAATGCGACAGTTATCACGGCGTCTGTGGGCGGGCGTGACCCGTGGCCAGGCGAGGTCAAGACCGGAACCTTCCGCAGTGAAACGCTGTTTCTGGGCGGCGGCAAGGGCCGTTGTGCGCAGCCTGACCGTGCAGAACAACGCCGGGGATGGTGCAAAGGCAGGGCAGGCGCTGGCGGTCTACGCCGACGCCAGCCGCGTGCTGATGGAGAATGTGAACCTCTACGGCAACCAGGACACGCTGTTTACCGCTCCCCTGCCCGCAGAGAACGGTTTCCGCGGCCCGCGGGAAAACGCGCCCCGGCTGGACACCGTGCAGTATTACAAAACTGCACGATCCGTGGCAACATTGACTTTATCTTCGGCGGCGCGAACGCTGTGTTCGACACCTGCCGCCTTGAGCCGTGGCATCACATCAGCGGCACCTGCTACATCACAGCCCCCAGCACGCCCGCTGGCAAGCCCGGCTACCTGTTTGTGAACTGTACCGTACAGGGCAGCTGTGCGCCCAGTGTCTATCTGGGCCGTCCTTGGCTGGCGACGCGGCCTGCTACTGGCTGGACTGCGTGTTGAGCGACGAAGTCTGCACCGACGGCTGGGACAACTGGCGTGACCCCGAGAACGAAAAGACCGCCCGCTTTGGTGAGCACGGCTCCACCGGCCCCAGCGCCGCCCAGCGTGCCTTTGGCAGCGTGTACAACGACACCGAGGCCAACGCCCAGCGGGAGATGTACGCACGGGTAAAAGCGGAATTTGGCGTGGAATAAGGCATAGAAAAGGCGGCAGACCGTTTGTGGTCTGCCGCTTTTGCTTTCTAAGCCTTCCACTTTTACTGTGCGCTCGTCTCGCCGCCCTCGACCACGAGGCTGTCCTCATAGTCAGTGCCGTAGGTGTCAACGAGAGTGGCCTCATAGTCGGCGTGGAAGAAGTTTTCCTCGCCCAGGGCCTTGATCTCGTCGTTGATGGCGTTCAGCAGCGTCTCGTTGCCTTTGCTGACGGCCGGAGCGATGGTATCCTGGCTGCCCAGAGAGGGATGCCGACAGTGTAGCCGGGGTTCTGGCTGGCAAACGCGATGACCTCGGTGTTGTCGTTGGCCCAGGCCACGCCGCCGTTCTCCAGGGCGCTCTTGGCGGTGGCGTAGGAATCGTACTTCTGCAGCGGAATGTCGGGGTAGTTCTGGGTCAGATAGGTCTCGGCGGTGGTGCCGGAAATGACGATCATCTGGTCATCGGCATTCCAGTTGTCCAGCGTGGTGACGACGCTGGAATCGGGGAGACAACGCCCAGCGCGACATTCATGTAGGGCAGCGCAAAATCCACTTCCTCGGCACGCTCCGGCGTGACGGTGAAGTTTGCCAGAATGACATCGACTTTGCCGGTCTGCAGGTACTCGATGCGGTTGGCGGCCTCGGTGGAGACGTAGTTCACCTTGACGCCCAGATCCTCGGCCAGGCGGTTGCCGAAGTAGATGTCGTAGCCCTGATACTCGCCGTTCTCGTCAACGTAGCCGAACGGGTTCTTGTCGGAGAAAACGCCGATGTTGATGGTGCCGTCGGCCTTGATCTCGTCCAGCGTGCGGTAGACAACGCCGTCGGCGGATGCCGAGGTCGAGCAGTGCCGTGGAGGCGCTGCTGCCGCAGCGGCAGAGACAGGCTCAGGGTTGCGGCCAGGGCCGCGGCGGTCAATTGGTTGCTTTTTTCATGGTGATATCCTCCTTTTTTCGTCTTTCGTTTTCCTCTATGTATTTCTTTCCACAAAGGGAATCTATGGTATGCCCGCGAAGCCTGCCTCTAGCAGGGAGGTGGCTCGAAACCCGGAAGGGTTGAACTTTGCCACAGATCTAAATGTTTCGGGTAATGGCGAGGTTCTCTCCCCACCGCTTCGCGGAGCCCCTCGCAGAGGGCCAAGTCCATCACTTCACGCTGTCAAACGTGAAGGTCCGCAGGAACTTCTGGGCGCGCTCTGTTTTAAGGGTGGTCGAAGAACGCCTCCGGCGTGCCTTCCTCTACAATTTTGCCGCCGTCCAGGAAGATGACCCGGTCGGCGATCGCGCGGGCAAACTGCATTTCGTGGGTGACAATGATCATCGTGCGGCCCTGCTTCGCCAAATCGAGCATAACGTCCAGCACCTCGCGGACCATTTCGGGGTCAAGGGCTGCAGTCACTTCATCAAACAACAAAATTTCAGGGTGCATCGCCAGTGCGCGGACGATGGCAACGCGCTTAAGCTTCGCCGGACAGCTCCGCGGGTAGCTCCCAGCCTTGTTCAGCAGGTTCACGCGGTCCAGCAGGGCCTCGGCTTCTTTCTACCTCGTCTTTGGGACGCTTGGCCACCTTTTGGGGTGCCAGCGTCACATTGTCCAGTACCGTCAGGTGCGGGAACAGTTCATAGCTTTGGAATACCATACCGATGCTGGCGCAGACTCGTCAGCCCTTGCCGCCGTAGGCAACCGTCTCGTTGCCCAGCCGCACGCGGCCGCTCTGGTAGGTTCCAGGGCGTTGATGCACCGCAGCAGCGTACTCTTGCCGCAACCGCTGGGGCCTACCACCACGACGACCTCGCCGGGGCGGACGGAAAAGCTGACATCATCCAGCACGGTATTTTCCCCATAGCCCTTGACCGATGCTCTACGGTCAAAAATTTCTGCCATGGTTCCTTACCTCCATTTTTCTCTAAGCCAGCAGGCTGATGGGCCAGCGGGCCAGGAAATACAGCAGGAACACCACCAGGTAGATGCCAAACGCAGCGTTCGGGCTGTACCATGGTTGACCTCAATGATCGCTGCGCGACCTTCAACACCTCGACGACACCAATCATCAGCACAAGGCTGGTGGTCTTGATCATGCGGGTGATCAGGTTGATGCTCAACGGGATCAGGCGGCGCACCGTCTGCGGAATGATGATGTACCAATAGGTCTGCGCCTTCGTCAGGCCCAGCGCCTCGCTGCTCTCATACTGGTGCTTCGGGATGGAGATCAGCGCGCCTCTCACAAGGTCACTCATCTCTGCCGTGCCCACAGCACAAAAACGATGATGGACGCTGTCTCGCCCGAGGTCCCAGCCCCACGCACGGGTCGTGCCGAAAAACACAAGGAACAGCAGCACCATCTGCGGCATAATGCGGATGATTTCGAGATAAACCCGCAGGATGGCTTTACAACGGATCTTTGCCGCTCATCAGCACACCCAGCAGGATGCCCAGCGGGATGCTGATGACGACGAAATCAGGCTGATGCGCAGGGCCACCCACGGTCCGCCCAGCAGGCGGGCCGCGTTTTTGCCCTTGAGCAGTACGTTAAGCCCCAAACCCGGCATAGCGCAGCCTCCTTTCCAGCAGAGACCCCAGCAGCGACACTGGCAGCAGAATCAGCAGGTAAAAGACCACCAGCAGGAACAGGCACTCGGTGGTTTTGTAGTACAGGCCGATGAGGTCTTTCGCGGTGAACATCAGGTCCATCAGGCTGATGGCGCTGAACACGCTGGTCTCCTTCACAGGAAAATGACGTTGGCGACGAACGCCGGACACTGAGTGGACATAGCCTGCGGCAGGATGACGTAGCGCATCGTCTGCATCCGGTCCATGCCGAGGCTGTAGGCGCTCTCGGTCTGAATCGGCTCGACGGATTCCAACCCGCTGCGGAACGCCTCCGCCATGTAGCTGCCGCCCAGGAACGCCAGACCTGCAATGCCGCAGACCGCAGCGTCAGTCCTGATGCCGATCTTCGGCAAACCATAATAGATGAAAACAATTGACCAGGAGCGGCGTGTTGCGGCTGAGCTGGATGTAAAGCCGACGACGCGGCGCAGCACAGGCACCTTGTAATACTGGACCAGTGCGCAGACCAGCCGAGGACAATAGCCAGCGCGATACCTGCCAGCCCCAGACGTCAGCCACGCCGCTTTTCAAACAGCGGCAGGTACTCGTGCGATCACATTCCAATCCACGAAAGTTTCCCTATCGGGTCATGAACAAATTTGGGTACAAAAATCGGGCCTTCTCTGCGAAGGTTCCCGGACAAAGGTCAGGTTCAACACATGGGGTCTTGGTAGGCCCCATAGACCATGCCCGGTGACAGTACATACGACAACAACACATAGCAGACATAGCGGCATTTCCGCTTTCCTGTTTTGGTTTACATTGTTCAAACCCGATGCCAGTATAATATACCTATTTACCTAGAATGTCAATAGGTTATAGGCTTTTATTTGACTTTTTCTGCAATAATTGCGCCGCGTTTGTGTAGAGCGCACAAACGCGGCGCAATGTGTTTTATGATGTAGGGACGCAAAAGGGCGCTGCCCTTACGGACAGCGCCCAGTATTACTTTTCAGAGCAAGAACTTACTTCTCGAACTTGGAAACAACGCCGGAACCAACGGTGTGGCCGCCCTCGCGGATAGCGAAACGCAGGCCCTCTTCCATGGCGACGGGGGTGATCAGCTCAACGTGCATATCGACGTTGTCGCCGGGCATGCACATCTCAGTGCCCTCGGGCAGGTGATGATGCCGGTAACGTCGGTGGTGCGGAAGTAGAACTGAGGACGATAGTTGTTGAAGAACGGGGCATGACGGCCGCCCTCTTCCTTCTTCAGGACGTAAACGTGGCCGTCGAAGGTGGTGTGGGGGTGAACAGAACCGGGCTGGCACAGGCACTGGCCACCTCGATCTGGTCACGGTCAACACCACGCAGCAGGGCGCCGATGTTGTCGCCAGCCTGAGCGAACCAGGCTCTTGCGGAACATCTCCAGGCCGGTGATGGTGGTGGTCATCTTCTTTCCTTGATACCGACGATCTCCATCTGGTCGCCGACGTGGGCAGTACCACGCTCGACACGACCGGTGGCGACGGTGCCACGGCCAGAAATGGTCATGACGTCCTCGACGGCCATGAGGAAGGGCTTGTCAGCAGCACGATCAGGAGTGGGGATGTAGCTGTCAACAGCGTCCATCAGCCCAAATGCACTTGTACTCGGGGGCGTTAGGATCGGTGCTGGTGGACTCCAGAGCCTTCAGAGCAGAACCACGGATGATGGGGGTGTTGTCGCCATCGAAGTCGTACTCGCTCAGCAGCTCACGGATCTCCATCTCAACCAGATCCAGCAGCTCCTCGTCGTCGACCATGTCGCCCTTGTTCAGGAACACAACGATCTTGGGCACGCCGACCTGACGGGCGAGCAGGATGTGCTCACGGGTCTGGGGCATCGGGCCATCGGTAGCAGCGATAACCAGGATAGCACCGTCCATCTGAGCAGCGCCAGTGATCATGTTCTTAACGTAGTCGGCGTGGCCCGGGCAGTCAACGTGAGCGTAGTGACGGTTCTCGGTGTGATACTCAACGTGTGCGGTGTTGATCGTGATACCACGATCCTTCTCTTCAGGAGCCTTATCGATGCTGGAGTAATCCATGAAATCGGCGTCGCCCTTCAGAGCCAGAACCTTGGTGATTGCAGCGGTCAGGGTAGTCTTACCATGGTCAACGTGGCCAATGGTACCAATGTTAACGTGCTCCAAAGGCGGTCAAATTTTTCCTTTTCAGCCATTGGAAGTGTCCTCCTTTAATTAAAACATATTGGTAGTCTTGCGTAAGACTATCATACAAAATTTAAAGAGAAATTGCAAGTATAATTTATGAAGTATGACTTAAAAATTACACTTTGTGAGCGCGCTCGGCCATGATCTTGTCGGCAACGCTCTTGGGAACCTGCTGATACTCATCAGGCTCCATGGTGTACTGGCCACGGCCCTGGGTCTTGGAACGCAGGTCGGTGGCGTAGCCGAACATCTCGGACAGAGGAACCATAGCAGTCACGCGGGCGGTACCGTCCTGAGACTCCTGGTTGGTGATCTGGCCGCGGCGGCTGTTCAGGTCGCCGATAACGTTGCCCATGTACTCATCAGGCACGATAACGTTGACCTTCATGATGGGCTCCATGATGACGGGATCGCACTTCTTCATAGCATCCTTGAATGCCATAGAACCGGCGATGGAGAACGCCATTTCAGAGGAGTCGACCTCATGATAAGAACCATCCCACAGGGTGACCTTGACATCAACGACGGGATAGCCAGCGAGAACACCGGACTTCATCGCGCCCTGGATACCATTGTCAACAGCGGGGATATATTCCTTCGATAGCGCCGCCAACGACACCGTTGACGAACTCGTAACCCTTGCCGGGGTTGGGCTCCAGCTTGATCTTAACATGACCATACTGGCCCTTACCGCCAGACTGGCGGGCGTACTTGGTCTCCTGGTTGGCTTCCTTGCGAATGGTCTCGCGGTAAGCAACCTGGGGAGCACCAACGTTGGCCTCGACCTTGAACTCGCGCCGCATACGGTCGACGATGATGTCGAGCTGAAGCTCGCCCATGCCGGCGATGATCGTCTGGCCGGTCTCCTCATCGGTCCAGGTGCGGAAGGTCGGATCCTCTTCAGCGAGCTTTGCCAGCGCAATGCCCATCTTCTCAGAGCCGGCCTTGGTCTTGGGCTCGATGGCAACACGGATAACGGGCTCCGGAAGTTCATGGACTCCAGAATGATGGGGTGCTTCTCGTCGCACAGCGTGTCACCGGTGGTGGTATTCTTCAGACCGACAGCAGCTGCAATATCGCCCGCGTAAACGGTGTCGATGTCCTTACGGTTGTTGGCGTGCATCTGCAGGATACGGCCGATACGCTCGTTGTTATCCTTGACAGAGTTGTAGACGGTGGTGCCTGCGTCCAGCGTACCGGAGTACACACGGAAGAAGCAGAGCTTACCGACATACGGGTCAGTCATGATCTTGAAAGCCAGAGCTGCGAACGGCTGGTCGTCGGAGGAGACACGATCCTCCTCCTCGCCGGTCTCGGGTTGGTGCCCTTGATGGCTGCAACGTCGGTAGGAGCCGGCATGTAGTCAACAATGGCATCCAACAGTTTCTGAACGCCACGGTTCTTGTAAGAAGAGCCGCAGACAACAGGCACGATCTCGTTGGAGATGGTAGCCTTACGCAGAGCAGCCTTGATTTCTTCCTTGGTCAGCTCTTCGCATTCCAGGTACTTCATCATCAGCTCTTCGTCGGTCTCAGCAACAGCCTCGATCAGCTTGTCATGGTACTCCTGGGCCTTTTCCTGCATATCCTCAGGGATAGGCTCAACGCGGACGTCATTGCCCATGTCATCATAGTAGATGTCAGCCTGCATATCGATCAGGTCGATGATGCCCTTAAAGGTATCCTCCTGGCCAACGGGCAGCTGGATGGGCACACCGTTTGCGTGCAGACGATCATGGAGCATCTGAACGCAGCGGTAGAAATCAGCACCCATGATATCCATCTTGTTTACGAAAGCCATACGCGGAACCTTGTACTTGTCAGCCTGATGCCAAACGGTCTCAGACTGCGGCTCTACGCCGCCCTTAGCGGCCAGAACGGTAACAGAACCGGCCAGAACGCGCAGGGAAGGCTGAACCTCAACGGTGAAGTCAACGTGGCCCGGGTGTCGATGATGTTGATACGATGACGGTTCTTCTTGAAGAGAGCCGGATCGTGCTGGGTCTCGGTATGGCTCCAATAGCAGGTGGTAGCAGCGGAGGTGATGGTGATACCACGCCCTGCTCCTGTTCCATCCAGTCCATCGTCGCAGCGCCATCATGAACTTCACCGATCTTATGGTTGATACCGGTGTAGTACAGGATACGCTCGGTGGTGGTGGTCTTACCTGCGTCGATGTGGGCCATGATACCGATATTACGGGTCATTGCAAGAGATACATCTCGGCGTAGCCATGGCTTAAACCTCCTCGACAGCGAATCAATAACGATAGTGGGCAAAAGCCTTGTTGGCCTCGGCCATCTTGTGCGTATCCTCGCGTTTCTTGACAGAGCCGCCGACACCGTTGGTGGCGTCGATGATCTCAGCAGCCAGACGAGCAGACATGGTCTTCGCCACGGGCGCGGCTGTAAGCAGTCAGCCAGCGCAGACCGAGGGTCTCGCGGCGAGCGGGGCTGACCTCCAGGGGGACCTGGTATTAGCGCCGCCGACACGGGTCTTGCACTCGAGGTTAGGCATGATGTTCTCCATAGCCTTCTCGAACATCTCGAGCGGGTCGTTGCCGGTCTTTTCCTTCACGATGTTGAATGCATCGTAAACGATCTCCTGAGCAACACCTTTCTTGCCATCCAGCATGATGTAGTTGACCAGGCGGGTGACAACCTTGGAATTGTAAATAGGATCGGCCAGAACTTCGCGTTTCGCGACATTACCTCTTCTGGGCATCTTTCTTCCTCCTTCACATAAATGATATCATCGGTACTCGAAAGTTAAGAAACTCCCGTTGTGCCACAAAAGGCGTTGGCCTATTTTATGGCGAAAAGATGTTTCCTTACTTCTTGGCACCGGCCTTGGGGCGCTTAGCACCGTATTTGCTGCGGGCCTGGTTACGGTTCGCAACACCCTGGGTATCCAGCGTACCACGGATGATGTGGTAACGGACACCGGGCAGATCCTTGACACGACCGCCGCGGATCAGAACAACGCTGTGCTCCTGCAGGTTATGGCCGATACCGGGAATGTAAGAGGTGACCTCGATACCATTCGTGAGGCGGACACGGGCAACTTTACGCAGAGCAGAGTTAGGCTTTTGGGGTCATGGTACGCACAGCAGTGCAGACACCACGCTTCTGCGGGCTGTTCAGGTTGGTGTACTCCTTTCTGGGAGTTGTAGCTCTTCAGAAGGGCAGGCGCGGTGCTCTTTTGACCAGGACCTCACGGCCTTTGCGCACGAGCTGGTTAAAAGTAGGCATTTCTTTTCTCCTTTCTTCACTTATTCACGCGCTTTTGCGGTTTGTCCGACCAGATGGCCGCACTATACCCCGCAACTCACGCAATGATTATATTACAGCATTCCGACCGGATTGTCAAGAGTATTGCCAAAAATCTTGAAAAATCGTGCAATACGGAGAATTTTTCTTTCTGAAGCAAAATGTGCAATTCTTGCGCCGGTTTGGGCGGCAGCGTTGCATTTTGGTAAGTCCGCGCATAGAATAAGGCGGACCGTCTCCCCGCCGCCGCGCGTCCGGCTGCCGCCCATGCGCGTTTTGTCTATTTGCCAGAGACAAATATACATTTTGCACAAAACAGGCCGTCAGATTCATGGACTTGACGAGTCGATTTCTGTTGCATTGTGTCCCCGCTTTGCTATAATGAAGATACAGACAAAACCGGAACAGTTCCGGCCATGCAAGTTCTGACGCTACATTTTGAGGAGGTCCTGACAATGAAGGAACTGCTTGCTATCCTGATTTCCTGTGCATGGTATCCGCCTTCGCTGTACCTGTCTTCGCAGATGCCAACAGCGATTATATCGCCGCCGTCAAGGCCTACCAGGCCCAGATCGCCGCGAAGGAAGCTGCCTACACTGCAGCGGTGGATGCTTATTCCAAGAATGCAAAGGCAAAGGCTGACGCCGACAGCGCCGCGATTTTGAAGGCCGCCAAGGCTGCCCAGGCGAAAGCCGACGCAGATTGCCTGGCTGTCATCGCCGCTGGCAAGGCCGCTCAGGCCAGGCTGACGCGCGCGTCGCCGCGGTAATTGCTGCAGGCAAGGCCACGCAGGCCAAGGCTGATGCACGCGAGGCCGCTCTATGCGAAGGCCGTGAAGGCGTATCAGGATCAGATTGCAGCTCGTGAGGCCGCCTACATCAAGGCAGTTCTGGGCAAGTAATTCTACCTTATTATAATAGGAGCGGAGCGCCGGGAAAGGCGCTCCGCTTTTGCTATAGGACACACAGGGCCCGGGCGCGTCCGGGCCGGTAGTGTATGGCAAACGAGTGTCTGCCGGAATGCTGCGAGCGCATATAGAATGCGCCCCTACGGATTCTGCAGATGTAGGGCGGATTCCATATCCGCCCGCGGGCGTCAGGAACGCCGTCACCTACAGCAATGTTACTGCAGTTTTGCCAGCGTGGCCTCGGCATCGTCGAGGATGCGCTCGAACTTCGAGGGCCGCGTCCACGGGGCGGGGTGGCAAGGTCAACACCGGCGTGGCGCAGCTCGTCCAGCGGGTAGGCGCTTCCGCCCATGGACAGGAACTCCTTGTAGCGCTTGACGGCGGGCTCGCCCTCTTCAGGATGCCCTCGGACAGGGCGACAGCGGTGGAGTAGCCGGTGGCATACTTGTAAACGTAGAACGGGCGGTAGAAGTGCGGGATGCGCGCCCACTCGTACTGGATCTCGTCGTCGATGACCATGTCGACGCCGAAGTAGTCAGTGACCAGGCGCTTGTACAGGGCGTTCAGGGCGGCGGCGTTCAGGGCCTCACCGCGCTCCACCATAGCGTGGGCCTCGCGCTCGAACTCGGCAAACATCGTCTGGCGGTAGACCGTGCCCTTGAAGTTCTCTAGGTACTGGTTCAGCAGGTACAGGCGGGTCTGGGGTCGTTCTCGTTGGCAAGCAGCTGCTCAATGAGCAGGTTCTCGTTGACGGTGGACGCGACCTCGGCGACGAACAGCGTATAGTCCGCGTACTGCGGCGGCTGGTGCTGGCGGATCGCCAGCTGTGGATGGTGTGCCCATCTCGTGCGCCAGGGTGGAGACGCTGTCCAGCGTGCCGCTGAAATTCAGCAGGATATAGGGGTTGGAGTCATAGCAGCCGCCGGAGTAGGCACCGCCGCGCTTGCCGCGGTTGGGGTAAACGTCGATCCAGCGCTCGGCCTTGCGGACAGTTTCCTGGTAGTCTTCGCCCAGGGGGGCAACGGCTTTCAGCACCATTTCCTGCGCGGTCTCGTAGGTGTAGGATTTTTCAGGTCGCCGACCAGCGGGGCGTAGACGTCGTAGAAATGCAGCTCATCAACGCCCAACATCTTTGCGCAGGCGGACATAGCGGTGCATGGCGGGCATGTGCTTGCGGACGGTGGCGACCAGGTTGTCGTAGACCTCCACGGGCACATTCCCCGCCATGGCCATCGCGCGGGAGGACGGGTAATTGCGGGCGGCAGCCTCGGCGGTGGCGGCCTTGATGGCGCCGCTGTACATGGCCGCGAAGGTGTTGATGTGCTCGCGGTAGCTCTTGTAGTAGCTGTGGAAAGCGTTCTCGCGCAGGGTGCGGTCCGTGCTCATCTCCAGAGGCACAAAGTTGGAGCCGGTGACCTCGACAGTCTCTCCTGCGCCGTTCTTGACGGCATCAAACAGCAGGTCGGCATCCTCCAAATTGTGTGGTAGGCCTCGGAGGGCGCGGACATGACCTCGCCGAAGCTGGCCAGCAGCTTTTCCTCAGCCTTGGTCAGGGTGTGGGGCTTGCGCAGCAGATCCTCGAGGTTGAACTTGTAGTCGGCGACGGCGGGGTCGTTGACGATGGCGGTCAGCGTCTCCTCGGGCAGGGACAGGATTTCGGGCTGGGCGAAGGACAGGGCGGCAGCCATCTTGACGTACTTGCTGCCGACGCGGGCATACATACTCTGAGCCTTGTCGTCGCGGGTGTCCTCGTCGTGGCGCTGGGAGGCATAGCAGTACAGGCGCTCGACCTTGCGGCCCACCTCGGTGGAGCGTCGAGGTATGCGCCAATCGTGACGGCATCGGTCAGCTTACCGGCGAAGGCTGCCAGGCTTTCAATGTCCGCATCGAGGCTGTCCAGCGCGGTCTCCCACGGCGTCGTTCTCAAACATCGGGGTCAGGTCCCACTGGAACTGCGTGTCGAGTTCGCTGCGGTCTTTTAAAATTTCAGCCATAGTTTTCTCCTTATTGTAAAATATTTTTGCTATGCTGAGGATGCAGGGGCGGACATCGGCCTCCCGTGCCAGTTCGCGGCAGCGGAAACTCCACGGGCGGATATGGAATCCGCCCCACAGGTTACAAAAGAGCGTTTTCCCACTCTGTCGGCTTAAAGCCGGGCAGGACGAAGTCGTCCGCCACCAGCAGGGGGCGCTTGACGAGCACATACCGTCCGATGCCAGCAGGGTGATCTGCTCGTCCTCGGTCATGGTCGGCAGCTTGTCCTTCAGGCCCAGATTTTTGTAGACTAGGCCGCTCGTGTTGAAGAACCGCTTGAGGGGCAGGCCGCTGCGGGCGACCCATTCGCGCAGCTCGTCGGCGGTAGGATTATCCGCCTTGATATGGCGGGCGGTGTAGGCAATGCCGTGGTCGTCCAGCCATTTTTGGCCTTTTGGCAGGTGGAGCACGGCGGGTATTGCAGAAACAGCATGGTGTCACTTCCCTTT
>SCPP01000200.1_pt1 | contig 35098 bp, 62 predicted proteins | sample 6106811 | NCBI WGS metagenome assembly SCPP01 (sample SAMN10720449, study PRJNA508395) | human gut metagenome | isolation source: Participant 2 stool, 15 month | host: Homo sapiens | collected 2018
TGGCAGAGATCAATTAAGCAAGTATGGCATTACCGGACAACTGAGGATCGTACACAATCCTTCTTATGAGCTGTTGAAGAAGAGACCAGACCCGAGCTGGAAGGTTACGAGAAAGGACAGGTCAGTGAATTGAGGCGCAGTTAACGTTATGACTGGTATCTACACAGGTCGTTCTCCGAAAGACAAATTTATTGTAAAGGATGAGAATTCCAAAGACACTGTATGGTGGACTTCTGATGAGTACAAGAATGACAATCATCCTGCATCTGAGGAAGCATGGAAGGCCTGCAAGGAGATTGCGTTAAAGGAGCTGTCCAATAAGAAGCTTTACGTTGTAGATGCATTCTGCGGCGCAAACAAAGATACACGTATGGCAATCCGCGTTTCATCGTAGAAGTAGCTTGGCAGACACTTTGTTACTAATGTTTATTCAGCCAACTGCTGAGGAATTAGAGAACTTCGAGCCGGATTTCGTTGTATACAACGCTTCCAAGGCAAAGGTAGAGAACTATAAGGAGCTGGGCTTAAATTCTGAGACAGCTGCTATGTTCAACATTACCAGCCGTGAGCAGGTTATCATCAACACCTGGTACGGCGGTGAGATGAAGAAGGTATGTTCTCCATGATGAACTACTACCTGCCTCTGAAGGGCATTGCTTCCATGCACTGCTCCGCAAATACAGATATGAACGGCGAGAACACCGCTATCTTCTTCGGCCTGTCCGGTACCGGAAAGACCACTCTGTCTACCGATCCTAAGCGTCTTTTGATCGGTGATGACGAGCATGGCTGGGATGACAACGGCGTGTTTAACTTTGAGGGTGGCTGCTATGCTAAGGTTATCAACCTGGACAAAGAGTCTGAGCCGGACATTTATAATGCCATTCGCCGTGATGCTCTGCTTGAAAACGTTACTCTGGATGCAGAGGGCAAGATCGATTTCGCAGATAAGAGCGTAACCGAGAATACTCGTGTATCTTATCCGATCGACCACATTAAGAATATTGTACGTCCCGTTTCCTCTGCTCCGGCAGCGAAGAATGTAATTTTCCTGTCCGCAGATGCATTCGGCGTACTGCCTCCAGTATCTGTTCTTACTCCTGAGCAGACACAGTATTACTTCCTGTCCGGATTTACTGCAAAACTTGCAGGTACAGAGCGCGGCATCACCGAGCCGACTCCTACCTTCTCTGCATGCTTCGGCCAGGCATTCCTGGAGCTGCACCCAACCAAATATGCAGAAGAGCTGGTTAAGAGAATGGAAAAGAGCGGCGCAAAGGCTTATCTTGTAAATACCGGATGGAATGGTACCGGAAAGCGTATCTCTATTAAGGATACCCGCGGCATCATTGACGCTATCCTAAACGGTGATATCAAGAATGCTCCTACCAAGACCATCCCATACTTCAACTTTGGAAGTACCTACTGAGCTTCCCGGCGTAGATCCCAAAATCCTGGATCCAAGAGATACCTATGCAGATGCAGCAGAGTGGGATGCAAAGGCACAGGACCTGGCTGGCAGATTCATTAAGAACTTCGCAAAATACGAAGGCAATGAGGCTGGCAAGGCTCTGGTTGCAGCTGGCCCTCAGAAGTAAAACAAAACAGATCGACGAAAGTCTGAAAAGGCGCGGCATTTTGCTGCGTCTTTTTTTAATCCTCTTTTCTTTGTTCAATCTCCAGCCAGGTTCAAAAACATTGTTCTTAAAAAAAGACAATGTTAAAAATAAAGTTCGTCTATATTTAAAATATAGATATTTTAGAAGATAATATTAAGATAAAATACAAATAAAACTGATTATAAAGTTAATTTTTTGCAAAATGATTGGAATTATATCAACATCTTTGTATACAATATGCGAAGACTGAAAAATATCAACTTATATTGTGCCAAACGGACAAATGTCTTTTAACAAGATACAAACCATGTGATATAATACGAACAATTCGCGAAAGGAAAAACAGGGCGGGCTAAAAACGGGGTATATAAAAAGATACCCGACTTAAAAAGGAGGAGAAGGAATGAAAAAACGTTTTCTCAGTTTGACACTGGCAGCTGCAATGGTAATGTCTTTAGCAGGATGCCGCAGCGCAGAACCGGCAGCGACAACAGCTGCACCGGCATCAGAGGCAACGACGGCTGCACCGGCTGATGGGGAAAAGAAAGAGGGAACCTCAGAAGCAGAAACAGCATCGGCAGAAGATTTTAAGATTGGTATTATTACCGGTACGGCCTCTCAGGGTGATGAGGAGATTACTCAGGCCAACAAGATGAAAGAAAAATACGGTGACATGGTTGTTACCTCTACCTATCCTGATAACTTCACCACAGAGACAGAAACCCTGATCTCTAATGCAGTGGCTATGGCTTCTGATCCGGCTGTTAAGGCAATCGTATGGTGCCAGGCAGTTCCGGTACTGCAGCAGCCATTGACAAGGTTCGTGAGACCCGTCCGGATATGATCTTCATCGCAGGTACTCCCGGCGAGGATCCGGGCGTTATCAATCCAAAGGCCGATATCGTCCTTCAGGTCGACGAGCCAGGCTGCGGTGTTGTGATTCAGCCTCAGGCAAAGGCTCAGGGAGCAAAGACGCTGATCCACTACTCTTTCCCGCGTCATATGAGCTATGCTTTGATTGTTGCACGTCATGAGAACATGAAGAAATACTGTGCAGAAAACGGTATCGAGATGGTTGACGTAACCGCTCCCGATCCTACTGGCGATTCCGGTATTACAGGCGCACAGCAGTTTATTCTGGAGGATGTTCCCCGCCAGATTGAAAAGTATGGCAAGGACACCGTATTCTTCACCACAAACTGCGGTATGCAGGAGCCTTTGATTCGTTCCGTATTTGAAAACGGCGCGATCTACTCCTTACAGTGCTGCCCGTCTCCGTTCCACGCATTCCGGCAGCTTTAAACATTGATATGTCCGGTCACGAAGCAGACGTTACATATATGATGGAACAGCTTCAGGCAAAGGTAGACGAGTATGGAATGAACGGCCGCGTTTCCACATGGGGCGTTCCCTGCAATATGCTGTTTGTAAATGCAGGCGTTGAGTATGCAAAAAAGGTACTGGAAGGCGAGACCAACGGTGAGGTTCTTGATGAGGAAGTTCTGAAGGCTACCATTCAGGAATGTGCAAAGAGTATACACCGGATGCAAATATGACCATTGAGCATTATGTAGATGACAGCGGAAACGAAAAGGATAACCACTTCCTGGTAATGTCAGATTTCGTTACATTTAAATAGACTTGACCGCAATGGGGCTGATATAAGAAGCAGGGGGTTCGCCGGCTGGCGTCTTTGGGGCAGAAGCTGGCGGACTCCTTTTTCATTTTCCCTGATGGAGGGCGGTAGAAAGAAGTCAAAAAGAAAGAGGTTGGTATTTTGGAAAATGCAAAAGAAACCTATGTCCTGAAAATGGATCATATTGTGAAAGAATATTTCGGGAACTGTGTCCTGAAGAGAGTTGACCTTGCGGTACGTCCCGGTGAGATTCATGCGCTGATGGGAGAAAACGGCGCAGGAAAATCCACCCTGATGAATATCCTGTTTGGTATGCCGGTCATTCACAACACAGGCGGTTTTGAAGGAACCGTTGAGATTGACGGAAAGGAAGTGCAGATCAACAGCCCGGTAAAGGCCATGGAGCTGGGCATCGGTATGGTGCATCAGGAATTTATGCTGATTCCGGGATTTACTGTTACAGAGAATATTAAGGTGGGCCGGGAAATCAGTCATGCAAACCTGGCCAGCCGCGTATTTGGAGAATCGATGGAAACCCTGGATTTTGATTCCATGGATCGGGATGCAAGAAAGGCCCTTAAAACCATTGGGCTTGAGATCGAAGAGTATGTAAAAGTAGCAGGACTTCCCGTAGGATATATGCAGTTTATTGAGATCGCCAGAGAGCGATAAAACGGGACTTAAGATACTGGTATTTGACGAACCAACTGCAGTGCTGACCGAATCAGGGCTGAACGCTTGCTGGAGGCCATGAAAGTGATCGCCGCCAGCGGAATTGCCATTATTTTATCACCCACCGATTGGATGAGGTCATGGCAGTGGCGGATAGTATGACGGTTCTCAGGGATGGAGAATTTGTAGCCAGACGTGAGATCAGGGATACAAATGTGGTTGAGATCGCAGAACTGATGATCGGACGCAAAGTGGAGAAGCTGTTAGATGATGATATACCGGATGAACGGGTGATCCGGGACGATGAAATTGCTGTCAGCTTAAGAAATTACAGAGTAGATATGCCGGGCGAGCAGGTCAATGGGATTGATATGGATATCCGAAAAGGAGAAATCTTTGGGATTGGGGCCTGGCAGGCCAGGGTAAACTTGGCATCCCCTAACGGCATCATGGGGCTTTATAAGGCCAGCGGTGAAGTGAGGATTAATGGCGAGGCCTTAAATCTGGATAAACTGGGAGATGCCCTGGATCATAAGGTAGCCTTTGTATCAGAGGACCGCCGCGGTGTGGGCCTTCTCTGAACGAAAGCATTGAGCAGAATATCGTCTTTTCTGCCATGCAGCCAACGGCAGATTTTTAAAAGATCGGTTGGTTTCATTTATATGATGCTGCCGCTGCCAAAGTTCATGCCACTCATATGGTAGAGACGCTTGATATCCGCTGTACTGGTATCGGGCAGGCGGCAGGCCGTCTTTCCGGCGGCAATCAGCAGAAAGTATGTCTGGCACGAGCACTGACTCTGGAACCGGATATCCTGTTTGTATCCGGAGCCTACCAGAGGAATTGACATTGGCGCCAAAGCTGGTTTGAGTATCTGGCAAAACTGAACCGCGAGACGGGCATGACGGTGATCATCGTTTCTTCTGAGCTGGTAGAACTGCGGTCGATTTCAGACCGGATTGCGATCATTTCCGATGGAAAGCTGTCGGGTATTTTAAAACCGGACGATTCGGATGCCGACTTCGGGCTATGTCCGGAACACGGAAGGAGGAATGGAAAATGACTGATTCTGTTAAGAAGATGATCCGTAAATTCGGCCTTCCGCGTATTATTATCGTTCTCTTTTTTCTGTTTCTGGTGGTATGTGCAGGGCATTCCAGATGAATCTGCCCGAGTTTTCAGTGATGTGCTCCGCCGCTGGGGAATGTACGGTGTTTTAGCTCTTGCAATGGTGCCGGCGATCCAGTGCGGGATCGGACCGAACTTTGGTATCACCATGGGTATTGTAGGAGGGCTTTTGGGAGGTCTGGTTGTGATCCAGCTGGATATTGCACAAAATCCCGCTCTGGTAGCAATCCTCCTCTCTTTGCAGCCTGGGTGGCTATTCTGGCTGCCATTGTGATCGGCGTGATTCTGGCAGTGGGCATCGGATACCTCTACGGCCAGCTCTTAAACCGGGTAAAGGGCTCTGAAATGACCGTTACTACCTATGTAGGATTTTCCGTGATCGCTTTCATGAATATGGTCTGGATGCTTCTTCCCTTCGACAATGGTGAGCTGATCTGGCCCAATGCCGGAAAGGGACTGAGAAATACAATTTCCCTTGCTTCCTCCTACAGCGGTGTTATGAATGACACCCTTGCTTTTTCCATTGGAGACTTTTTTGTTCTTCCTACCGGACTTCTTCTGTTTTTCTTCCTCATGTGCTTTCTGGTGTGGCTCTTTATGCGTTCTAAGACTGGAATTGCCATGAGTGCGGCGAGGTACGAATCCCATGTTTGCCAAGGCCGCAGGCATCAATGTAAACCGGATGCGTCTGGAGGTGGGTATTCTTTTCGACCGTCCTGGCTGCAGTAGGTATCCTGGTATATGCACAGGCCTTCGGCTTCATCCAGCTGTACAATGGTCCTATGATGATGGGCTTTACCTCTGTAGCAGCCGTACTGATCGGAGGCGCTACTCCAAGGCGGGCCTCCATTGCCCACGTGCTGATCGGTACGTTCCTGTTTCAGGGCATCATGGCTCTGGGCCTTCCGGTTGTAAACCAGTTCATTCCGAGCAACTTATCAGAGGTAATGCGTCTGATCATCTCTAATGGTATTATTCTGTATGCACTGGCACAGGCAAAGGGAGGTGACAGCCGTGAATAAAAAATATCTGATTTCTTATTTAAAAATAAGGTAGTGATCCTGTTCCTTCTTCTTTGTGTAGGAGCTACGGCTGCATCGAAACAGCCTCTGACCTTTGTGATCCCGGAGCTGTTTACCAGAATCGCCAGAAATGCGTTTATCGTGCTGGCACTGATCATTCCGGTTATTACGGGTCTGGGTCTGAATTTTGGTATTGTAGTAGGCGCCATGGCGGCACAGATTGCCTTATTCCTTACCACTTACTGGGGTTTTACGGGAGTTGGCGGCTTTTTCATTACCGTTGCCCTGGCTACCCCTATTGCGCTGGTGTTCGGCTTCCTGGTAGGAAAACTCTTCAACCTGGTAAAGGAAATGAGATGATCGCGGGCCTGATCCTGGGATATTTTGCAGATGGTATTTACCAGCTGATCTTCCTGTTCGTATTCGGCGGCGTGATTGCTATGAATAATCCTACGCTGATGATTGCCACAGGAGTAGGCGTAAAGAATACCATTGACCTAAAGGATACGGTAAAATATGCTCTGGATACCATTCCCATGCTGACGGTTCTGGAAATTGGCTTCTATCTGGTAATTGCAGGACTTCTCTTTACCACCATTCACAAGCGGATCAAAAACAGGCAGTGAACTGGAAGGATACAGCGCTTAAGGCGGCGGCAGCAGTTTTTGTCTATGCCCTGACTTTTATCGGACCGGTGGAGCAGTTCTTATCTTCTGACCGTCTGCTGCTTTTGTCGGCGGTAGAGCTGGGCTGTCTGAGCGTTGTGCTGTGGCAGCTGTTTCAGATCGTGAGACATAAAATGACGAAACATACGGGAGCCAGAAGTTTTGGCAAAGAGACACCTTTGATATACGCAGAGCCCTTGTCTTTATCGTTCTGGCTGGTGCAGTATATGGACTTACCTATATTCCCGCACTGTTTAACGTGCTGATTGCCGTACAGCTTCCTGTGATGACCTATATCTGTATTGGAGCTCTCTGCGTATTCAACAATCTGCTGATGCGGACCCGTCTGGGACAGAATATGAGGGCAGTAGGCCAGAACCGTGCGGTAGCAAACTCTGCAGGTATTGATGTGGATAAGACCCGTATTATCGCCATGCTGTTTTCTACCGTGCTTGCCAGCTGGGGACAGCTTATTTATCTGCAGAATATCGGCACCATGTCTACCTATGGTGCGCATACCCAGGTGGGGCAGTTTGCTATTGCAGCGCTTCTGGTAGGCGGCGCTTCCGTGCAGAAGGCGACAAATAAAAATGCTCTTTTAGGCATCGTTCTGTTCCATACCCTGTTTATCGTATCTCCGTTAGCAGGAAAGGAACTGTTCGGAGATCCTGTGATCGGTGAGTATTTCCGCGTATTCGTTTCCTATGGCGTAATCGCCATGGCACTGGCTATGCATGCATGGAAAAAGCCCGGCACAGACAAGTCAAAAGATGGGCCAAGTGAGTTTGAAAGCCAGATGAAGCCGGCTTCGTTAGGAAAAGTTTAGAAATGAAAAACACCTTTTAATAGACGTCAAAGAGTAAGGCGTAGTGGCCTGAACAACAGGAAAGAGGGTGCTGCTCAATCATTCGATTGTGGATGATTTTGCAGCACCCTCTTCTGGTTTAAGTGAATACATTTCAGCTGTCGCTGCATCTGGTTCACTCCGTCTGGATACGGCATTTTGTTGTATTAAGGGTATATACAAACTGGGATTTTTAAGAACAAACCAGTCTTGCCCTAATAACTAATTTTACATTCCTTAGATTTTAACATTCCGTTTTCTTTAAGTTTTTTATCAAGCCAGTAAATTGGAATTGGCAATATTTTTCAATAAGCACATTGTTATTTGTAATATCTACTTCCTTTGTTATTCTATTATAGACAAAATTACATCTAACATTAGCATCTGGGCACAAATCCCTTCTCACTCATATCTGGTAACACAGCGACCGGCATTTGTCATTCGTCCGAATCGTTCCATTCTGCGGCAGCGTTCTTTGTTCAATTCAGACCATAAACTTCCCTTTCTTCGAGGCGCTAATCTTTGTGCTGCAACTCCGTTAACCATTTTCTTTGTTGTGCTGTCAATCCAACCAAAGCACATTGCTTCTTCAACTGCGTCTATATACCAAAATGTTTCATCATCAACAGGACGCCCACGCTTTGCAACTACCCAACATTCAGGCTCTTTATTATGGTTTTCCAAAAGCCATTGCCGTAACTCATCACGATTTTTTATATTCAATAAATTTCTAAATTCCATTCGCGTTATTCAGATAGCCCTTCTGCTTCTGCCGCATCTCCATGATGCCATAGATTTTCTACAGGGATCCGTCAGGAAGCAGTTCTTTTGTCTTAAAATACCGTTATAGCCGCCTTCTGTACACGCACGTTCCTGCGGGCACAAAGCCCTGAGAGGTAGTAACGGGCAAGAGAAGGGTTGTCCGCTGCCGAGTCCAGACGGAGATATTTCTTTCCCTGCTTTAAGGCGTATTCCGCTGCGAACCGGAGAAAGATACTTCCGGCGCCGGGAGCTTCCACACGGGTTACAAAATTGTGGAGATAAAGGGCGGGTTCGCTGTCATTCCAACGGTCATCCTGCTCTTTTAATACAGCAGCGCTGATGAGCTCTTTAGTGTCCTTTGATACAAGGACAAACACCTCGCCGTTTAAGCGTTTTTCTTCATAATAAGACAGAGGATAGATCGTATCATACTTTGCAGCATTCCACTGCTGTATCCCTTTTTCGTCTATCCACTCCATCCGCTTAAGGATCATTGAAAACATCTGGGGAACCCCTGATTTTGTGATTTCTCTGAATTGATATCTGCTTTGCATGGGGAGACCTCCTGAATCTGATGCTGTTTGAATGAATTGTACCACAAACTGTCAAGAATCGTAAGAAAATTGTTATTGTATTTCAGACTGGTTCATGGTATTGTTAAATCAGGATAACTGTATTAAGAGAATTAGTACAGTTAAAACAGAGAAAGGAGAGATTCCAATGATCGTACTGGATTACAGGGATCGGAGGCCTCTGTATGAACAGGTCACAGAACGGTTGGAGGAGCTGATGTTTCAGGAAATCCTGACGGAAAATACAAAGCTTCCTCAGTCCGCAGCCTTGCGACGGAGCTTTCCATCAATCCCAATACCATCCAGAGAGCGTATGCAGAACTGGAGCAAAGAGGCTATATTTATTCTGTTAAGGGAAAGGGCAGCTTCGTGGCGGAAGGGAGCCGGTTAAGGAGCGGGAGAAAAAAAGCCTGGGAAGCGAGCTTTGACCGTGCGGTGAAGGATGGTATACAGATCGGCATTTCTCCGGGAGAAATGACAGAGCGACTGGAACGGATGCTTAATCTTGAGAAAAATAAGGAAGAAGGGGGAGACGACCATGATTCAGGCAGTGAAGCTGACGAAACGGTTTGAGGATATTACGGCAGTTGATCATATAGACGCTGCCATCAGGGAAGGAAGCGTGTTTGGACTGATCGGTACCAATGGTGCGGGAAAATCTACTTTTTTACGTCTTGCAAGCGGCATTTTAAAGCCGGATGAGGGACACATTACCATTGACGGCCAGGAGGTATTTGAAAATCCGGCAGCTAAAAGAATGGTTTTATATATCCGATGAGGCATATTTTTCAGCAATGCATCGCCCCTTGACATGATGGCTTATTATTCCCGTGTGTACGAGCGTTTTGACAAGGAGAGGTTTCGCCGCCTGTTAAAAAGTTTTGGACTGGATGAAAAGCGCAGGATCCACACTTTTCCAAGGGAATGAAAACAGGTGTCCGTGATCTGCGGGATTTGTGCTAATACAAAGTATCTGTTCTGCGACGAGACCTTTGACGGACTGGATCCGGTGATGCGCCAGGCGGTAAAGAGCCTGTTTGCCGCCGATATGGAAGACCGGAATCTGACGCCTATCATCGCATCCCACAATCTGCGGGAGCTGGAAGATATCTGCGACCATGTAGGCCTGCTTCATAAGGGAGGAATCCTCCTTTCAAAGGATCTGGATGATATGAAGCTGAATATTCACAAGATCCAGTGTGTACTGCAGCCCGGAATGGAGCCGGAGGATCTGGTAAGTCTTGAAGTTCTGTCCACAGAGCGCAGAGGAAGGCTTCTTACGCTGACCGTCCGGGGAACGCGGGAAGAGATCGAGGCAAAGCTTGGAGCTTGTGATCCTGTATTTTTTGAATGTATTCCTCTGACTCTGGAGGAAATTTTTATCAGTGAAACGGAGGTGGCTGGTTATGACATCAAAAAACTTGTTTTCTGAAAAAAGGTCTGTGGCAGAATACGGGGACTGATGAAAGAGGATATCAAACGGCGTATCTGGGTGCTGGCGCTGATGTTTCTGGTTTTTTTCTTTGCCCTTCCGGTAAAGCTGGCATTAGTTATGGAAAATGCCCGACGAATGGAGTTTCGCGCCTATAATGACTATGAGCCGATTGAAAAGCTGCTTCCGGAGATTTCACTGCCAAGCAGTATGAGATGATGACTGCATTTTTCAAGAGGGAAGTTGTACTGGATGAAATTTCCTATGGAAATGGGCTGATGGTCTTTTATTCCTGGTGGCTGCGGTGGTTGTAGGAGTGACGGCGTTCTCCTATCTTCACAATAAGAAAAGGTCGATTTTTACCATAGTATCCCTGTGAGGAGAGAAGTGCTGTTTGCAGTTCAGTACGGGGACGGGATACTGATCCCGGCAGCAGCATATCTGTTTGGCTGCCTCCTGTTTACGGCAGTAGCCGCCGCTTATGGAGTGCCTGTTTCTGAATTTTCGGCTCCATGTCAGCTGCCTTTGGAATGAACCTTCTGTATTACAGCCTTGTCTATGGAACCGTTACAGTTGCCATGATGATGACGGGAAATATAGTGATCGGTCTTTGGGTACGGCCGTTTTTTTCGGTTTTGTTCCTCTGGCAGCCGGACTTTTGGGCGCATTTGCAGATCAGTTTTTTGTCACATCGGCAGGTGAGTTCTGGTATGCGGACAGTTCGCCTTACTTGTGGGCGATGCAAAATCTGTCCCCTGTGGAGCATACATCTGGTCTGCTGCTTCTGTTTCGGACGCGGATGGAATCAAAATGGCTGAGGTATTAAAGGCAGCAGCCTGTATGATGGCAGTTACCGCCCTGTCTTTAGAGCTTTACCGTCTTAGACCCTCAGAGGCAGCCGGAAAAGCCATGGCATTTTCAAAAAGCAAGGCTCCGGTTCGTATCCTTCTGGTACTTCTTGGAGGAATGGCGGGAGGATGGTTTTTCTGGACGCTGCAAAGCCAGGTGAAATGGGGGCTGTTTGGAACGGCAGCAGGGATTCTCCTTGTGCACTGCATGGTTGAGATCATCTATCATTTTGATTTTAAAAAGCTTTTTTCACACAAAATGCAGCTGGCGCTGTGCCTGGGAGCGGGAATGCTGTTTTTTTGCAGCTTCCGTTATGACTGGTATGGCTATGATTCCTATGTGCCGTCTCAGGAGGAAATTGCTTCTGCCAGCGTGGATTTATCCATTGATTATTCGTTTGCCGCCAATATGCCAAGAGTGATGCGGCAGGGAGATACCCGGAGACTGATATATGAAAGTGCGGGAGATTTTATAAAGAGAAGATGGAGCTTACCGATTTTGAGTCTGTTATTGCTCTGGCAGAGGCTGCTTCCAGAGAAGCGGCAGGATACAGGAAGAAAAGCTGAACCGCTGGGAAGCGCAGATCAGCTTAAACGAAGTTTCCATGTCTGTGAACCATTATAGCAGTAAGGATGCCTCAGCCATATCTGTCATTGGAGGAGCAGATGGCCCGACCTCTGTTTTTGTGGCCGGCAAAGAGGAAGAGGAAGCGTATGACCGGTATTTCAGCCAGATCCTTATCCGCTATCGTTTAAAGAACGGCCGGCAGGTCAGCCGCAGGTATCACATGGATTTAGAAGATGTGCTGGAAACTTATGAAAACATTTATAATAATGAAACGTATAAAAAGGGCCTTTATCCGATCCTTTCTCAGCAGCCGGAGGAGATGGGATACGTTTCCTACCAGGGAAATGGAAATCATTCTCTGTTTAATACAATGGAAGAAGATGCCATAAAGGAGCTTCTTGGAGCCTATCAGACCGATCCTAAGGGGCAGAAACTTAAGGACCGGATGAGAGAAGATCCGGTGGGAGCGCTTCAGTTTGCAGAAAAGGAGCTGTGCCTGTATATTCAGGAACGGTGGGGAAAAAACGACGGTTATATTTCTGAATATCAGAGAGATCTGATCAAAATGCTTCTTGGCCCGGAAACATTGAAAGATTCTTATAATGAAATGCCTTCTGCGGATGAGATGGAACGGTATATGGAAAACCATCTGGATCAGCTTTGCAGATGGCCGGTTTATCCCTCTTTTACAAATACTATACAGGTTTTAGAGAAAATGGGGGATTGAGCCGGGAGCTTATTTTGCGGCTGAACATGTAAGCCAGATTTCCGTGGATGTATCCTCAATTGTGAACGGGGAAGAATACGGTGACGGACTTCCGGAAGGAGAAGCCTTAAAGCAGATCCAGACGGAAAATCCCTTCTATCAGAAAGATGGAACGCTTGTTTTTACAGAACAGGAGCAGATCGAGCTTCTTATGGGAGCATTGCGTGACAGGGAGCTTGCTGATATGAATGGTATGCGTGAGCCAGAACAGCCTGCAAGGTACGATCTCTATGTTACATTGACCTTAGATGAAAGCAGAGTTTCGGCAGAGTTTTGGCCGGATGATGTCACGCCTGAAATAGAAGCTCTTTTTAAAGGGCTTCGGTAGCCGGAACTATTGTTTCATTCAAAGCCATATCAAACCTGCGCCTGTCTGAGGCCGGGTCTCGATATGGCTTTTGATGGTATTGACAATCTTTCCCATCAAGGATACAATCAAATGAGCAGCAGCTTCTGCATTTTTCCTGTACAGAGAAAAGGAGCGGTCAGAGGGCAGAACGCTGCACGTTACCGGGAAAGAGAGGACATGAGTATGATATCAGAAAAGATGAAGCCGCTTGTAAATAATAACTCCGCAATCCGGGCTATGTTTGAGGAGGGAAAACGGCTGGCAGCCATATATGGAGCAGAAAATGTATATGATTTCAGCCTGGGAAATCCCAATGTGCCCGCGCCTGAGGCGGTCAATGAGGCGATCTGCAGGATTTGAATGAGGAACCATCTGTTATGGTTCACGGCTATATGAGCAATGCAGGCTTTGAAGATGTAAGGGAGGCCATCGCACAGTCCTTAAACCGGCGTTTTGGAACAAAGTTCCATCAGGGAAATATCCTGATGACTGTAGGCGCTGCCAGCGGCCTGAATGTGATTTTAAAGACGATTTTAAATCCTCAGGATCAGGTTGTGACCTTTGCGCCCTATTTTGTAGAATATGGCAATTATGTGAGAAATTATGATGGTATACTGGAGGTAGTTCCGGCGGACACAGAAACATTCCAGCCGGATCTGGAAGAATTTTCCAGGCGGATTACAGACCGCACGAAGGCTGTCATTATCAATACGCCCAACAACCCAACAGGAGTAATCTATTCAGAAGCTGTACTGACGCGTTTGGGGGAAATCCTGACAGAAAAGGAAAAGAAATTTGGCACACAGATCGTATTGATTTCTGACGAGCCTTACAGAGAGCTGGCATATGACGGGGCAGAGGTTCCCTATGTGACGAAATTTTACCATAATACGGTCATCTGCTATTCTTACAGCAAATCCTTTCCCTGCCTGGAGAGCGTATCGGATATCTGGTGATCCCGGATGAGCTTACAGACAGCAAAGAGGTATTCAATGCGGCTGTAATCGCAAACCGTGTCATGGGAGCGGTCAATGCTCCGTCCCTGATGCAGCGCGTTGTTATGCGTTGTGTGGATGAGACGGCAGATATAGAGGCCTATGACAGGAACCGGAATCTTCTGTACCGGGGACTGAGGGAAGCCGGCTTTGAATGTGTAAAGCCCCAGGGTGCTTTTTATATGTTTGTAAAATCTCCGGAGCCGGATGAGAAGAAATTCTGTGAGGCCTGCAAAAAGGAACATATTCTGGTGGTTCCGGGAAGCTCCTTCGCCTGTCCGGGTTACGTTAGGATTTCCTACTGCGTATCCTTTGACCAGATCCGGCGTTCTCTTCCTGCCTTTAAGCGTGTGGCAGAAGGATATGGGTTAAAGGGGCTGGAAGATTAGAGCTGTTTGGATAAAATGGGCCGTACAGGAAAGGACAGGTGAGACCGTATGGAGGAATATAAAAACAGTCGGGAAAAAACAGAACCCCAGTGGCGGTATATTCTGCGTCTGATCTTAAATATAATGATTCCAGCCTCTGGATGGTTCTTTCTGTGTTTTCTGGGGCCGAAGCTTCTGGGTTTTCATGCCTTTTGTCGTGGGATGGATCATTGCCATGATCGCCAATCCGCTGGTGCGCTTTTTAGAGCGCAGGCTGAAGCTGGTGCGCAGGCACAGCTCTATTGTGATCGTGGCAGGAGCTCTGGCTCTGGTGATAGGGCTTTTATATCTTGCTGTATCCCGAATGCTTCATTTTATCTGGTCCTTTATCCAGGATCTTCCGGTCTTATATGCAGGGATTGAAGGAGATGTACAGAGCAGCCTGGGACGGCTGGAAGGTATCTTTGATTTCATGCCTGAAACCATGCGGGATGCATGGATGACCCTGGGAGACAATCTGGGAGCCTATATTGGAAAGCTGGCGGAGTCCATTGCCTCGCCTACTATGGAAGCGGCAGGAACTGTAGCAAAAGGGATCCCGGCTGCGCTGGTGTATTTTGTGGTCATCATTCTTTCGGCTTATTTTTTTATTGCAGACCGTGACCGGATCTTGTCTGTTATAAGAAGCCATATGCCGGAGTGGACCGGCCGGTATTCCAATCATCTGAAAAAAGAGTCCAGACGGCTGATCGGTGGGTATTTTATGGCGCAGTTTAAAATTATGGCTGTCGTATGGCTGATCCTGACAGCCGGCTTTTTCATTCTGGGCGTAAGCTACGGGCCTTTATGGGCGCTTTTGATCGCCCTGCTTGATTTTCTTCCAGTATTTGGCACGGGAATTGCCCTGATCCCTGGGGAATCATCAAAGTCCTGGGCGGAGAGTATGCCTTTGCGGCAGGGCTGATTCTGATCTATGTGCTGACACAGGTGATCCGCCAGCTGGTGCAGCCTAAGCTGGTAGGGGATACTATGGGATTAAATCCCCTTTTGACCCTGTTTTTGCTTTATCTTGGCTTTAAGATAAGGGGGCTTGCCGGAATGATCCTGGCAGTGCCGATCGGCCTCTTTATAGCCAGCCTTTACCGGTTTGGGGCGTTTAAGGGCATGACAGACAGCGCAAAGGAACTGGCAGAGGAAATTTCCCGATTCAGGGAAAATAACCTATATCAGGAGAAAATCGTGAAACTGGAAAATAATCTGGATACAGATCGCATAAGAGCTGGTATGGAAGCTTGCATTTCCTTCCATGCTGGCTCAATTTGTCAGTGTTTTATACAGTATCGTAGACCGTATGTACATAGGAAACATACCGGAAATCGGAGGGCAGGCTCTGGCAGCCGTAGGCGTCTGCGGCCCAGTGGTGACCCTGATCACTTCCTTTGCCAGCTGGGTTGGTATTGGGCGCCGATCATGAGCATCCGTCTGGGGCAGAAGAATGAAAAGGCGGCCCAAAATGTGGTAGCTAACTGCTTTGTGCTCCTTGCAGTCATGGCAGCCGTCTTAATGACGGTTATGTATCTGTTTAAAAATCAGCTTCTGACCGTATTTGGCGCCGGTTCGGCTATTTTTCCTTATGCGGATGAATATCTGACCTGGTATCTGTCAGGAACTGCTTTTGCCCTTCTTTCCACTGGCATGAATCAGTTTATTATCTGTCAGGGTTTTGCAAAGGTAGGAATGATGACCGTGCTTTTAGGGGCTGTCAGCAATATTATATTAGATCCCGTTTTATCTTTGTGCTGGATCTGGGAGTAAAGGAGCTGCGATCGCTACCGTTCTTTCCCAGCTTCCTGTGTTTATGTCCTGTTTTTCCTTTTGGGAAAGCGGCCTCTGGTGCGGATTACCTTTGGAGGATATCAAAAGGAGCTTATGGCCCGTGTATTGGTACTGGGCCTGTCCCCCTTTTTGATCACGGCTTCAGACAGCGGCCTGATCATTATTATGAATATGCTGATCCGCCATTATGGAAGCTACGAAATGGGCGATGTGCTTTTGACCTGCAATACCATCGTGCAGAGTTTTATGCTGATGATCACTATGCCGCTGGGAGGAATTACCGGAGGCACGCAGACTATTTTGGGGTATAATTATGGAGCAGGCCGTCCGGATCGGATCCGAAAGCCCAGAAGCACATCATTGGTCTTGGAATGGTATTTACAGCGGTTATGTTTGTCATTGCAATGACACTGTCGGCACAATTTGCTGAGATTTTTACAAATGACCGCTTTTTTATAGAAACCAGTGTGCGCGCCATCCGCATCAGCGTCCTTGCCATTGTTCCTCTTGCTATTCAGTATGAGGTAGTAGACGGATTTACAGGAATGGGTGCAGCGGCTCTGGCAATCAGTCAGTCGATGTTCAGAAAAGCCGTATATCTGGCTGCAATGCTGATCCTTCCGGCGCTTGCGGGAATAGAAAACGTATTTTATGCAGAGCCGGCGGCCGATGTTATTGCCAGTGCGGTGGCAGTTGGGGTTATTTTGTATTCAGCGGACGTGTTTTGGGAGACGGGAAGCGTTTTTAGGAGGAAGGAGCAGTCAGAAGGTTTAAGTGAATGAGTGAAGAAAAAGAAAAGGCCGGTGAGCCGCAGCAGAGAAGCCTTCAAAGCCCGCAGAAAGGAACGGGCCAGGGCCAAAGACAAAAAGGGTCTGTAAAGGCAGTGGGAGCAGGGATGGCAGCAGCGGTTGTTATCAGTATCGGCGGATATATTTATCAGGCAGGAGCGTATACGGATACCTATTTCCCTAATACAACGGTCAACGGTATGGAGGTGGGGGGAAAGACGGTCGGGGAGGTAAAGGAGATGATCGCCTCGGAAGCGGCCTCATATCGTCTGTTCCTGTCTATGCGCCAGGGTGAAACGGCACAGATTTTTGGAAATGAGATCGGTCTTTTGGCAGAATTTGATGGAAGTCTGGAAGAAATCCTACGTCAGCAGGATCCGTATTCATGGCCGCTTTATCTGTTAAGAGGGCCTGAGTATGACATAAAGGCTCTTATAAGTTATGATGAAACGCAGCTGGCAGCAGCCGTTTCCAAACTTTCAGTCAGATCCCGAAGCGGCAGAAGCGCCTGCAGACGCGGTGATCTCAGAATATGAGGAAGGAAAGGGTATTCCATCCTGCCAGAGTCAGAAGGAGCACGTTTAAACCAGGAGCGGACTCTTAAGGCGGCAGAAGAAGCCATCTGCGGTCTTCTGCCTGAGCTGGATCTGGATCAGGCGGGCTGCTATGAAGCTCCGGCGGTGCGCTCGGACGATCCGGTTTTAAGGAAACGCCTGGAACAGATGAATCGTTTTGCCTTCATGTCTGTGACCTATACCTTTGGAAGCCGCAGAGAGATCCTGGACGGAAAAACGATCAGCCAGTGGATTTCCTATGATGAAAATGATCAGCCAGTGATCGATGAGGAACAGCTGGCTGCCTATGTAAAGGCGCTTGGTTCGGAATATAATACCGCCTATACCAAACGGAAATTTAAGACCAGCTACGGTCCAGAGGTAGAAGTGGCCGGAGTGTATGGATGGAGGATTGATGGAGCAGGAGAGAAGGCGCGGCTAAAGGAGGAGATTCTGGCCGGAGGCCGGAGGGAGCCTGTGTATCTGCAGACAGCTGCCAGCCGGGAGGGTGACTATGGAACTACCTATGCGGAAGTAAACCTTACGGCCCAGCATCTGTTTTATAAGGATGGGAAAAATCCTGGAATCTGATTTCGTATCAGGAAACCAGTCTAAGGGGTATACAACTCCTCCAGGCTTGTTCAGTCTTATATAAGCAGAGAGATGCCGTGCTAAAGGGCGAGGGATATGCCAGCCCTGTAAAATTCTGGATGCCGTTTAACGGCGGGATCGGAATCCACGATGCCAGCTGGCGTAATACCTTTGGCGGTACGATTTATAAGAAAAACGGTTCTCATGGCTGTGTGAATATGCCTTATGAAGCTGCAAAGACGCTGTATGAAAATGTATATAAGGGAATGCCTGTAATCTGTTATAATCTGGAAGGAACGGAACGCAGCACGGCAGGCAGTGCATCAGGGAGAGCGGAGCCTCCTGCATCTGCAAGTCCGCCTGCTGTTCCTGAAACAGTTCCCCAGACCGTCCCACAAACGCCCGAGACAGAGCCTCCTGTTCAGACTGCTCCTTTGCAGCCCGCAGAAACAGTGCCCGAGACGCCGCAGGAAACGCAGCCGCCAAAGCCGTCTGAGGAAATATACGGATCGGGCAGTACGCAAAGCACTCAAAATCCGGAAACTGGCGCTGCCGGGCCGGGAGTGACAGAATCGACAGGAAAACCTTCTTCAAATGAAGCGGATCCCGGTGCAGATACGCCCAAAACTACCTCGCCCAATGACGTTATCATACAGCCGGTAGGCAGATGAAACCATTCGCTCCCGAATCCGGCCATGAATGGGAAAAGTGCAGAGAAAGGGAAAAATCCTGATAAATCAAAGGGAAACGCGGCATATTGTGGCGGTATGTACATTGACAAAAGCAGGAAATCATTCTATAATTTTCTTATTGCATCTGAGGATTTACATAAGAACGTTTGCGCCGGAGACAACCCGGTTGTATGGCTCAAGGGCCGGATACACACTACAGGGAGGTAGGATAGTATGGCAACAAGAAAAAGTACAAGAGCCGTATCTGCACAGGCAAAGAAGGCAGTAAAAGAGGCAATTTCTGAAACAGCAGTAGTAAAGGAAGAGGTTAAGGCAGCAGTAAAAGAGGCTGCTGAGGAAGTAAAGGCCGTAGCTAAGAAGGCTCCGGTAAAGAAGCCGGCAGCCAGAAAAGCAGAGAGCCAAGCGCAGCTGTTACACTTCCAGTATAATGGCAGAGATATTGCCGCAAAGGAAGTTTTGGCAGCCGCCATGGAGGACTTTAAGAAAAACCATCCGGATGAGGAGATCAAAGAGTTTGAACTCTACATCGTAGCGGAGGAGAATGCTGCATATTATGTTGTAAACGGCATTCCTTCGGATGATTACAAGATTGTGCTGTAAAACAGACAGACACGGATTTTTAAGACCGGACCCCAAAATGGAGCCCGGTTTTTTTAATAAAATATAAGGAGAACGAATGATGATCACATTGCCTGAAGCCTTTAAGAAGCGTATGAAAGAACTGTTTAAGGATGAATATGAGGCTTTTGAAGCCAGCTATGAAAAAGAACGGGTTCAGGGCCTGCGTTTTAACAGCTTAAAATCGGTGGAGGGACGGAAGACAGGCTGGGAAAAAGAAGCTTTACCGGGGCTGGCCGCCTTAATGGAGAACCGGCTGGGAACTTCTCTTACGCCGATTCCCTGGGTGAAGGAGGGGTACTACTATGAGGCGCAGGTCCGGGCAGACATCCGTTCCATGAAGCCGGTGTGTACTATATACAGGAACCCAGCGCCATGGCTGTGACAGAGCTTTGGATCCTCAGCCCGGAGAGCGTATTTTGGATCTGTGCGCTGCTCCGGGCGGAAAATCCAGTCATATAGCATCACGGTTAAAGGGAAAGGCTTCCTTCTTTCCAATGAAATCCATCCGGCCAGGGCAAAGATCCTTTCCCCAAAATATGGAACGTATGGGCGTTTCAAATGGCGTAGTGGTAAATGAGAGCCTTCCCGTCTGGCGGCGGTGTTTCCGGTTTTTGATGGTATTGTGGTAGACGCGCCCTGCTCCGGAGAGGGTATGTTCAGAAAGGATGAGGAAGCCGTAGAACAGTGGAGCGAAGAGCATGTAAAATGTGTGCGGCCCGTCAGGAACAGATTTTGGCTCAGGCGGCCAGGATGATAAAACCGGGGACGGATCGTGTATTCTACCTGTACCTTCGCCCGGAGGAAAACGAAGGTACGGTATTAAATTTTTGAAGTGTCATGAGGATTTTTATCTTGAACAAACAGAAGGATGCGAGAATTTTCTCATGGAAAGCCGGAATGGGCAGGGTTTGGAGATGGTGAGGAAAAATCACACGAGGAAGAGGCTGCAATATACCATCTGGAACGTACATTCCGTCTTCTGCCCCATTGTCTGGAAGGAGAGGGACATTTTATAGCGGTAATAAGGCGCAGAGAGGGAATTGAACGTAAAGAAGCAAAGAACGTATCCTGCTTATCTGGACCGCAGAAGGAACAGGGATGTATTTTCTCTGTTGGAAGCATTTTTAAAGGAAAGCCTTGCTGATGGAAGCTCTTATCTGAACCGGGCAGAATATGTGATGTTTGGAGATCAGCTTTATCTTCTGCCGGGTGAGATGCCGGATCTGAAAGGATTGAAGGTGCTACGGCCGGGACTCCATATGGGTACCGTGAAAAGAACCGGTTTGAACCATCCCATGCACTGGCCTTATCGCTGCTTCCGGAGGAGGCAAAAGGGTGTACAGGATGGAGGCGGACGGAGAAGAAACTGCCGCTTATTTAAGAGGGGAGGCGCTTTCCTGCCGGATGGAGAGCTGGCCGGGCAATGAGAAAGGCTGGGTTTTGATGTGCAGAAGACTGGAGCCTAGGCTGGAGCAAGCGGGGGCTGTCTTAAGAATCATTATCCCAAAGGCCTCAGACAGATGCAGGCGTCTGCGCACCCTCAGAAATAAGGGAAGCCATGTCATCCGGAAGCGGTGCGAAAAAGGTCATGGGTTCTTTGGTAAGAGGATGGATAAAGTCAAGCCGGAAGGAGGAGCGGCTGCCGGTTTATAAAGCGGTAATCAGGATGGTAGAGAAAATCTCCGGGAAGCGGGTGGCCGATGTGGTTCATATGAACCCGTATCTGGTGGGTTCTTCCCGTGTCCAGTCTCAGGCTGATATAGGAAAGATCATTTTGCTGTTGTAGGAAAGCTTTGTAAAATGGGTACAGGCATATACGCCGTTTAAAAAGTCTGTCTGGCGCATGATGGTAGAGCCGGGAACCTTGCGATGGGGACTGTGATTGTTCCTTCGGGGGGAAGGTTTCCGCAGACAACTGCCCGGTATTCCCGGCGGATCTGCCGCTTTACCATCTGATCGGAAAGGATACAGGCGCTTAACATATGCTTTGCAATGATTAAAAGTCCTGAAGTATCACGGTCCAGTCGGTTAATGGCCCGATAGACGATGGTTCGCCCTTGGACTGATAGTACCAGGCTACGGCATTTGCCAGAGTGTGTTCAAAATGGCCCTGGGAAGGATGGATAGGGACGCCCGGAGCCTTATTTATGACCAAAATATCTTCATCCTCATAGACAATGGAAAGGGGAGCGGGGAAGGGATGATGTGTTCAGAACTTTCTTCCTCTATAAGCGTGACGCAAAGAAGCTCTTTTCCTTTAATATATGGGTTGTATAGGCTGTTTCTCCTTTGATGGTAAGTCCAAGAGACGTATTTCTCAGATGGACGATCAAACGGTGGGAATAGCCTCTTGTCCTTAAAAATTCTTCTATGGTCCGGCCGGCGTCCGCACCGGAAATAAGATAGGACAGACTTCGTTTTATCATGCATTCAATCCTTTCTGTCGGGTTTGTATTATTTTGTTTGGGAAAGCTGTGTTTCCAGATGCACTGATGGTATCATAACAGAAGGCGTATGCAGATGCAAGAATATGTGAAGGATTTTGCGAATAGGATAGGAGGAAGGAACCGGGGAAAGTGGCGGCATGAGGATAAAAAAGGAAAAAACGCAGCAGCGGGGCTGTATCAGACGGATCCTGGCAGGACTGTGCCTGGCGGGACAGCTGGGACTTGCGGCAGGGCTGTGTCCGGAAATCGGGCAGATACAGCGGTCTGGGATCATACAGGAAAAGGGTTATGTATACGGCTGCATCCGGTGGGGCAGCGGCGTCATATGAGGCAGCAGCGCTGCCAAAAGAGCAGAACGATCCAAAGCTTTCCCTGCACGCGCAGTCTGCTGTTCTCATGGACGGCCTTACCGGACGGATCCTTTATGGGAAAAATGAGAATGATATCCGCCCTATGGCCAGTACGACTAAGATTATGACCTGTATTCTGGCATTGGAGGCCGGAGGACTGGATGAGTTTGCAGAAGCTTCGTCTAATGCTGCAGCCCAGCCACAGGTCAGACTGGGGTAAAAAGGGGAGCGCTATCAGATCAGAGATCTCCTTTATGCTCTGATGCTGGAATCCTATAATGATGCGGCAGTGATGATCGCAGAAAAACAGCAGGCTCCACAGAGGAATTCAGCCGCAGAATGAATGAAAAAGCTGAGAGCTTAGGATGCAGGGATACCTGGTTTATCACTCCCAATGGTCTTGATAAAAAGGAAGAGGATGAAAACGGTACAGAGCGGATCCATTCTACCACAGCTGCAGACCTGGCTCAGATCCTGCGTTACTGCATTACACAGTCTCCCCAAAAAGAGGAGTTTTTAAAGATTACCAGGACGTCAGATTATTATTTTACAGATGAATCGGGAAAAAGGGCCTTTTCCTGTAGAAACCACAATGCCCTTCTTACCATGATGGACGGTGCGCTCACAGGAAAGACCGGATTTACAGGAGGCGCAGGATATTGCTATACAGGGGCTCTTTTCGGGACGGACGCTTGTATATCATCTCGCTTTTAGGCTGCGGCTGGCCGCCCCATAAAACATATAAGTGGGCAGATGCCAGAAGGCTGTTTTCATATGGTCTGGAGCAATATGAGCTTACGGATATTTTTAAACCGGAACCGGAGCATACGATCTGTACAGAGGGCGGGATCTGCTGGGGTGAAAATCCCGAAGGAGTTCTTCATGCTGTGATGAAGCAGGAGGAAACGGACAGCCGTCTTGAAATCCTATTAAATAAGGAAGAAAAGGAAGAGATCAGACGGGAAGTTACGCTTCCAGAACGTATCTTTGCGCCTGTAAAGAAGGGAGAACTCCTGGGGAACATTCAGTACAGTCTGGGTGACCGCAAGCTGGGGAGTACGGCCTGTATGCGACAAGGGATATAGAAGCGCTTACAGTGCCGGCAGGAAACATATTTGCGGGATGTTTTATTTTTTAAACTTTTCTTACAATTCAGCTGCATTATGTGAAGTTTTTGCGTTGCAGTTGACATAGAGCAATATTTGTCATTATAATAAAGAAAATGCCGTAAAAGGGGTTCTTGACACAGTCTTTTATGAAAAACAGGACAGGAGATACATATACACATGAAGGTTAAAAAATACAAAAGGGGTCTTGCGGTAATGCTGGGTCTGGCACTTGCTGTCCAGCTTCCGGGAGCAGTTCCGTTTCATCCGATGGATACCTATGCTTATACGGGAGCAGCCACAGTGAAGGCCTCCTCTTTAAACGTTCGCAGCGGGGCCGGAACCGGTTATCAGGCCATAGGCCGTCTGGCTGCGGGAGCATCCATTCAGGTTTTGGGAGAACAGCGGGGACGGATGGGAAGACCTGGTATCAGATTCGTTTTTCCGGTACCGGAGGTACAGAACAGACGGGATATGTATCTGCTGAATATGTGCGTCTGCCTGTATCCTATACGACGGATTCGGACTTTGAAGCAAAACTGAGCGCGGAGGGCTTTCCGGAAAGCTATAAAAATGGCCTGCGCCAGCTCCATGCCCAGTATCCGAACTGGGTGTTCAAGGCCAAAAACAGGGCTGGACTGGAACACGGTAATTGAAAATGAAGCCCTTCTGGGCCGGAATCTGGTTTCATCCGGGAGCATTTCCTCCTGGAAATCCGTAGAGAGCGGGGCCTATAACTGGGATAACAGTACATGGACCGGCTTTGACGGCAGCAACTGGGTGGCAGCTTCTGAGGATATCATCAGGTACTATATGGATTCCAGAAACTTTCTGGACGATACCTATGTATTCCAGTTCCTTTCCCATGAATATAACTCCTCTACTCAGACAAGAGACGGGCTTGCGAAAATGGTAGAGGGCAGCTTTCTTTCCGGTACTACGGATTCCACAGGAACAGGAAGCAGCACAGGAGTACAGGCGTTTCTGGCCCGTCCGGTTCTTTTGGCAGCTCAGGCGGTGTTTCCAAGGATGGCCCCGGGCGCAGCCAGGGAAAGGATCAGGATGTAAATCATGGCCCCGGCGTATCGGGAAGCAGCAGAAACTCAGGCAGTCCGGCAGGAAGTACGGGAGAGGTAAGCTTAGAAGCGCCCCATGCTTCTGTAACACCCAGAAACCATAATCTCGTCATGACCGGTATTGGTGTAGGGGAAGCGCCGGGAAGCAGTTCTCAAAATACGGGTGCACCTTCCGGTCCGTCCGGTTCTAACGCTCCGTCTTCTTCCGGCAGTCAAACACAGGAGGGCCCGGCGTATCATCGGGAAGCGGTGGAAGTGACTCAAATGTAAGTGTGGGACAGGCACCGGAAAGCGGCGGACAGGCTTCTGGTACAGGTTCTTCCCAGACATCCGGTCCATCCGGCAGTTCTTCCTCTCAGAATGCAGGCTCTTCCAGCGGCCCCTCTTCCTCAGGAAGCTCATCCGTAACTCCCTCTTCAATACGGGTTCAGGAGTAAGCTGTATGTGGATATTATTATGGATGCGGCAGCGCAGTCGGGAGTAAGTCCCTATGTGCTGGCAGCCATGATTCTTCAGGAGCAGGGAACAAATGGCGGCTCCCCACTGATTTCCGGCAATTATTCCGGCTATCCGGGATATTATAACTTCTTTAATGTAGAAGCATATCAGTCAGGCTCCATGTCCGCTATACAGACAGGCCTTCGCTATGCGTCTCAGTCCGGTTCCTACGGACGCCCGTGGGACACAGTGGAAAAATCAATTATCGGAGGTGCCCAAAATTACGGGGATAATTATGTAAAAGCAGGACAGAATACGTTTTATCTGAAAAAGTTTAACGTACAAGGTTCCAATCTGTATAAGCACCAGTATATGACAAATATCCAGGGTGCAGCCTCTGAGGCGGAGCGGCTGTCCAAGGCATACAGCAGCGTAAAGGATTCTGCTCTTGAGTTTCAGATCCCGGTTTACAACAATATGCCGGAAACAGCCTGTGCAGCTCCGGTAGGCGACGGAAGCCCGAACAATAAGCTTTCCAGCCTGAGCGCTGAGGGCTACAGTCTGACGCCTTCCTTTGGAAAGGATACAGAAAGTTACAATCTGATCGTAAATACGTCTGTTTCCAGCATTCAGGTTAATGCAGCTGCCGCTGATTCAAAAGCGTCTGTTTCGGGAGCAGGAAGTATTCCGTTAAATGGATCAACCACAGATATTGCGATTACGGTAACTGCTGAAAATGGAAGCGCAAGAACCTATACGATCCATGTGGTAAAGCAGGACGGAGGGCCTGTATCCTCCGGCTCATCAGGAAGTGCAGGCTCGCCTTCCAGCCCCGGTTCCTCTGAAGGCCCGGGAGGAGGAAACGGTTCGTCCGGCCCCGGTTCATCAGGAGGTTCCGGAAGTTCGGGAGGAGGAAACACTCCCGGCGGCAGCAATGTGACAATTGTGGGCGTAAGCCCTTAAGCCGCAGGATAAGCGCAGGAAACTGCGGTGGAAAAGAAATGAAATAAGAGAAAGCAGGAATGATCATGATAAAACGAATAAAACAGGGAGCGGCGGCGCTGCTTCTCATGTGTGTGATGACGGTGCTGCTGCCATGGTGCGGCATCACAGCCTTCGCCGCAACGGCGCGGATCGCATTTTCCGATCCGTCTGCAGCTGCAGGCAGTGAATTTACTGTCAGAATGAAGATAACAGGCAGTGAACCCTTATCTACGGCAGATGTGATGCTTTCCTATGATGCAGCCAGCCTGGAATTTATCGAGGGAACCAATACGGACGGCGGAAACGGAGCTCTCCGGGTTCATGGAGATGCAGGATCAGGCGGCGCCTCCACACTGGCCTATGAGCTGAAATTTAAGGCGCTTACTGCAGGCACCTCCCAGATCACGGTTAAAGAGCAGGAAGTTTATGACGCGGATTCCAAGCTTGTTACAGTGGATCAGCAGGGACAGTCGAAGGTGACAGTGACCGCAGAGGAGGGGGCCTCTGATAATGCTTCTTTGAAATCCTTAAAGGTGTCCCCCGGCACCCTTTCTCCGGAGTTTTCAGCAGATGTGGACTACAGCGTGAAAGTGGGTACGGATGTTGATCAGCTGATCGTCAGCGTAGAAACGGCAGACAGCAAGGCGGCTACGCAGGTTTCAGGAGCAGAAGGCCTTCAAATGGGTGAAAACCGCGTCACGGTAAAGGTTACTGCACAGGACGGACAGACCTCAAAAGAATATGTGATCGTAGTTACTAAAGAAGAAGGCGGAGCATCTGCGGACAGCCAGACATCTTCTGCAAATGAAGCCTTTGAGATGCATGTTTCCAGACGTTCCTTTACTGTGATGGAGCCGGATGATACGGTAGAGGTGCCGGAAGGACTGGTTTCTACCACCATTACCATTGACGATCATAAGGTGACCGGATGGGTATGGGGCGATGAGGCAGAGCATGAATACTGCGTAATTTATGCCATGAATGAGGATGGAGAAAAGGGACTGTACCGATACGATTTAAAGAGTTCTGAGCGTACCATCCAGCGATATTTTGCTGACAGCTCATCTACCGCGGTATCTGCGGAGACATACGAGCTTTAGCTGGACAGTATGATTCCCTCAGAAAGGATTATAATCTGTTCCGTACCCTGCTGATCGCAGTGATCGTGATTGCTCTTGTACTGGTTGTTCTTCTTATTGTGTCCCTGACAGGAAAGAAAGACAGAGGAAGAAGAGAACGGATTTCTGAGCGGAAGGATGAGACAGGGTCCAGACCGCAGAAGGAAGAGGCACCATTACACAGCCGGAAAGAAGAAAGAGAGAAGCTGATCCCGGATCCGTTTGAAGAGGAAGAAGCGGAAGAGATGGAGTATATCATTGAGGAAGATCAGGGTGACACATCGGAAGAAGAACCGGCTTCCAAGGAGGAGGACGACTTCTTTGACACCATAGATCTTTCCTTTGAGGATGAGGAAGAAGAACCGGAACATGAAACGGCAGAGCCTGAGCCTAAGGCTTCCATCCGTCAGCTCCATCCGCGTCCGTCATCGGAGGAAAAGCGGGAAGATGGCGATGATTTTGAAATTTTTGATCTGTAAATAGGATTTAGCCCCAAATGTAAGGATATGTCTTTACTTTTGGGGCTGTTTTTATCGGAAACCGGTTTAAAAATCCTTCTGTTCGGCAAATAATACAATGACATTTAAAACAATTTGTGCTATACTGCCTACGGATTAAATTTGTGTATATTTTAACGTCCATTGGAAAGGAAGATTAGAGATGTACTGTATTAAAAGATTAAAGATGATTTATTCTGGGTTGGCGGGACAGACCGCCGTCTGACTTTGTTTGAAAATGCATTTCCAATCCCCAGAGGAGTTTCTTACAACGCATACGTTTTAAAAGATGAAAAAACGGTTCTCTTTGACACGGTGGACAACGCCATCGGCGACCAGCTGTTTGAAAATCTGGAAGCTGTACTGGGAGGCCGTACGCTGGACTATGTAATTGTGAATCATATGGAGCCGGATCACGCGTCCACGCTGTCAGAGGTAGTAAGACGTTATCCGGAAGTAAAGATCGTATGCAATGCCAAGACGGTTGCTATTATCAAGCAGTTCTTTGATTTTGACATTGATTCCCGGGCAGTGATCGTAAAGGAAAACGATACCTTCTGCACCGGAAAGCACACGTATACATTTGTTATGGCTCCTATGGTTCACTGGCCGGAGGTTATGGTTACCTACGATATGACAGACAAGATACTGTTTTCCGCAGACGCCTTTGGTACCTTTGGCGCTATGAATGGAAATATTTTTGCGGATGAAGTGAATTTTGAGGCGTGATTGGCTGGATGACGCCAGAAGATATTATACAAATATCGTAGGAAAGTTTGGTACTTCCGTTCAGACGCTGTTAAAAAAGGCTGCCGGACTGGATATCCAGATGATCTGCCCGCTCCACGGCCCTGTATGGCGTGAGAATATCAGCTGGTATGTGGACAAATATCTTACCTGGAGTAGCTACGCGCCTGAGGAAAGGGCAGTTATGATCGCCTACGGATCTATTTACGGAAATACAGAGAATGCGGCCAATATTCTTGCCTGCAGACTGGCGGACAGAGGCGTCCGCAGTATTGCGGTTTATGACGTTTCCTCTACTCATCCGTCCGTTCTGGTAAGCGAAGCGTTCCGCTGCAGCCATCTGGTATTTGCTTCCGTAACCTATAACGGCGGCATTTTCACAAATATGGAGCGGGTGCTGGGCGACTTAAAAGCATGCGCTTCAGAACCACGCACCGTAGCCCTGATGGAAAATGGTTCCTGGGGCTCATCGCTGCAAAGCAGATGAAGAAATCATTTCTACGATGAAAACATGGAGATCCTGGAGCCCTCCTTAAGCATCAAATCCAGCTTAAAGAAGGGACAGGAGGTAGAAATAGATGCGATTGCAGATGCGATTGCAGCTTCTGTTCTCTAATCCATCGTCATAGCTTAAGGGTTATGCGGTAATGACTCAGCCAGAAGTTGATCTGGATCAGATAAGCCATCATCTGCGGGCCTGCCATGAGCTGGCCGTACCAGGGCTTTCCATAGTCAGAGGTCATCTGAAGGAAACGTTCCGTCTTTTCTCTGTCTAAAAATTCCATAACAGGGAAGAGGATCATGGATTATTTCACGCACCTGTTCTGCGAGCAGAGCTTCATAGTGTGTATCATATGTTTTGGGATAGGGGGATTTTCTGCGCCATAATACTTCTTCGGGAAGCAGTCCCTTGGAGACATGGCGCAGGAGACCCTGACGTATGATCCTTTGCCTTCAGTTCCCAGGGCACATTCCAGAGATATTCAATAATCCTGTGGTCGGCAAAGGAACTCTGGCTTTAAGCCGGAAAAATCAGCGGCCCGATCCATGCGTTCTAAAAGAGTACGCATAAACCAGTTCAGATTCAGCCAGACAATTTCCCGTTGTCTGGCTTCTTTTTTTGTATCCTCTTTGCAGACGGGGAGATGGGACAGGGAAAAATCGCAGGCGCTTTGTACATATTCCTCCATATGGAGCAGTTTAATTATTTCATCCTTCAGCAGCGCCTTTCTGGGCGACAGATCCATCGTCAGGGAAAGCCGTGAAATTTAAGGCAGTCTTCTTTATAAAACCAGGGATAACCTCCGAAGATCTCATCGGCAATTCACCTGTGAGTGCCACGGAGCTGGTATTTTTACCATGGAGCAAAAGTGCAGAAGGGAGGCGTCGATATCTCCCATGGCCGGCAGATCGTGAGCTAAAACGGAATCTGTAAGGCGGCTGGCTAAAACAGTACTGCTGCATTCCAGATAATGATGATCGGTATGAAGGCAGCGGACCATCTGTTCTGCATAAGGACGGTCCCTGGAGGGCTGGAAATCGTTGGACTGAAAGCAGGCGTCATTTTCCGTAAAGTCAAAGGAGAAGGTGGTAAGGGTCTTTCCGACCGCTGCACATTTCCTGGCGCAGACGGCAGATACCAGGCTGGAATCCAGCCCGCCGGATAAAAAGGTGCATACCGGTTCAGCAGAGTCCAGCTGACGGCTGATAGCATCGGTGACTAAGAAGGAGGTTTTTCTACGGTCTTTTCCCAGGAGTCACCGTGGGGATGGCTTTCCAGCGTCCAGTAGGGTTTTTCCGTTTTTCTTTCCGGCGTAAGGATCAGGACATGGCCGGGAAGCACCTCACGGATGCCGCAGAAAATACCGCAGCCTGAGGATCTGGCAGGCCCAAGGGAGAAAATTTCGTTTGCGCCTGTAAGATCCAGTTCCGGTTTGATTTCGGGCAGAGAAAGGAGGGGCGGATACGGGAGGAAAAGGCCAGCTCACCGTCTTTAAGAACGGTGTAAAACAGCGGTTTTGAACCGATCCTGTCTCGAAAGAGAAGAAGCGTCTGACAGGCTGTATCACAGATGGCAAAGGCAAAAATACCGTTAAGCCGTTTTACAAAATCCATTCCCCATTCCAGATAACTTTCCAGAAGGATTTCTTTATCTGAGGAGGATTGAAAGGAGTGCCCCAGATGTTTCAGTTCTGTCCGAAGCTCGTTGGAATTGTAAAGTTCTCCGCAGAAAGCCACGGCCACAATGCCTGAACCAAAGGCTTTGAGATAAGGCTGCTTGCGGTTTCTGGCTCCGACGGCCCGGTTTCTGAAAGGCAAATGCAGGAAGAGAGCCACAGCCTTGTCTGGCCCTTTCCGTTTTTCTTCAGGGAATCTCCCATAGCGTTCAGGCGCTCCTGAAAATAAGCTCTGTTGTTTAAGTACACCCCTTCCGGGTGGAAAAAACCTGCAATTTTGTACATTCTCTGTCCTCCGGGCAGGAAATAATTTCAGTAATCATAATATGCAATATACGGCTGCAAATTGACAGAAAACGGGAAAAACGAGAGAATGAAAGTCTTGATTTTCAACCCGGAAACTGATATGCTTAATCATCATAGTGCCTGATCGCTGGCTTTTTAGCTGGCAGCCGGGGATAGGAGACGAAATTATGAAATGGGGCTGTGTTCTTTTAAAAGGCGGCAGAGGAAGCCGTATGGGATACAGAGATAAGTCAGAGCTCATATGGAGAGGACAAACCTTCGGTTTTCGGATCAGACAGGAGCTGGAGCAGCTTGGTATACCCTGTTTTCTTTCAGAGGCAGAAAAAAGCAGCCCAAGTGAAGATGCCGGAAACAAAATGGCTCTGTGGAGCCCTGTTTTGGATCAGATTCAGCAGGCAGGTCCCATGGGAGGGATTGTGTCCTGTCTTAAGGCCTGTCTTTTAAAGGACAGTTCCATGGAAGGCCTGTTTTTTGTGTCCTGCGATCTGCCATTTTTCAGAAAGGAAATGGCTGTCCGTCTGGCAGCTGCGGGGTTATGGACGGACGGACGGCTCCATCCCGTCTGCGCTTTTTACGCCAAAAGCGCCCTTCCGGTGATGGAATCCTGCCTGAATGAGGGGGAGTTCCGGATGAGGACGCTGTGCAGCAGACTGCGTATGCGTATTCTGGATACAGAAAAGGAACACATTCCCGATACCTGGTTTATGAATATAAACCGTCCGGAGGCGTATGAAGCGCTGGAAGATAGAAAAAGGCCTGCCGTATTGGCGGTAAGCGGCAGTAAAAATACGGGAAAAACGACGCTTACAGAAGCACTTGTAAGAGAACTCTCCAAACGTGGGGTGAAAGTCGCCGTGATCAAGCATGACGGTCACGATTTTACCCCGGATGTTCCCGGAACGGACAGCCATCGCATGAAGGCTGCCGGGGCTTTTGGAACGGTTGTTTATTCAGAAAAGAGGTTTTGCGTGGTCAAAGAAGAAACAAAGCAGGCAGAAGATTTCATTGCCTGTTTTCAGAGGCGGATCTGATCCTTTTGGAGGGGCAGAAACATTCATCCTATCCCAAGCTTGAGACCATGCGCAGAGTCATTTCAACAGAGCCTGTATGCAGACAGGAGACCGTACTGGCTTATGTAACAGATTTTGGGGGCGGAGGGATACAGGGAAAATGGGATGAGACGCCGGTGTATCCATTTCAGGATATGGATCGGATTTTAGAACTTGTTATAAAGGTTATGGATGGTTACAAAGGATAAAATCATAAGAAAAGGAGAGAACGATATGCTGTCATTTGAAAGTGATTATACAGAAGGGGCCCATGAGGCCATTTTAAAACGTCTGGCGGAGACAAACCGGGAGCAGACTCCGGGGTATGGAGCTGATCCCTACTGTGAAGCTGCAAAGGAAAAGATTGCCGGAGCCTGCCGCTGCCCGCAGGCAGATATCTATTTTCTTACAGGGGGGACTCAGACCAACCAGACGGTGATCGATTCTCTTTTAAAGAACTATGAGGGTGTGATCGCTGCCCAGACGGGTCATGTGAATGTCCACGAGGCAGGGGCAATCGAGTTTACAGGCCATAAGGTTCTGGCTCTGCCTCAGAAAAACGGAAAGATAGAGCCGGAGACGTTACGGGCATATATGGAGGCGTTTTATAAGGATCCATCCCATGACCATATGGTATTTCCGGGCATGGTCTACATTTCCCATCCGACAGAGTTTGGAACTCTTTATACGAAAGCAGAACTGACAGCTCTGTCTGAAATCTGCGGCAGTACGGGCTTCCTCTGTTTTAGACGGACCCGCCTGGGATATGGCCTGATGAGCCTGGATACGGATGTGACGTTAGAGGATATCGCCAGACTTTGTGATGTGTTTTATATCAGGCACGAAGGTAGGAGCACTGTTTGGGGAGGCTGTGGTATTTACAAAAAAGAATGCTCCCAGACAGTTTGTTACCTTAATAAAGCAGCATGGAGCGCTGCTTGCAAAAGGGCGTCTTCTGGGGCTGCAGTTCGATACTCTGTTTACAGATGGGCTGTACTTTGAAATTAGCCGCCATGCCATTCAAATGGCAGAGCGTTTAAAGAAAGGACTTCGTGAAAAGGGCTGTAAGTTCCTTATTGATTCACCTACAAACCAGCAGTTTGTGGTACTGGATCAGGATACGATCCGGCGGCTGGAAGAACAGGTGGCGTTCAGCATCTGGGAGCCGGTAGATGAAAACCATACGGCTGTGCGTTTTGCCACCAGCTGGGCTACGACGCCGGAGATGGTGGACGCGCTTTTGGAGCTGCTTTAAAGAACAGGAGCAGGGCAGGAATAAAATATCTGCAGAAATGAAGGGATCCGTCAGGAGCCAGAAGTTAGTGGTTCTTGACGGATCTTTATTTTCCTGTTATAGTAAAGACGGCAGGTGTTATATTGCCTGTAGAACAGATATAACGTTGATGCTCAGGCTGCGGCAGGTCCGTTCCGATTAGAGTCATAGAACGAAAGATGGTGTGCGTATGGTATTAAAGATTGATTTTAACAGCGACGAGGCGATTTATATCCAGCTTCGCAATCAGATCATCATGGGGATCGCTACAGATATGATACGGGAGGGGGATACGCTGCCCTCGGTGCGTCAGATGGCCGATCATATCGGCATCAATATGCATACAGTAAATAAGGCATATTCCGTTTTGCGCCAGGAGGGGTTTGTAAAGCTGGACCGGAGAAAGGGCGCTGTTGTCTGTCTGGATATTGATAAACTTCCAGGCTATTGAGGAGATGCGCCAGAATCTGGATGTGGTTTTGGCCTGTGGTATCTGCCGGGATATTTCCCGGCGGGAAGTCCATGAGCTGGTAGATCAGATTTATGACCGGTATACAAGACCTTGTGCAGACGAAGAAGACCTGTAAATGGGCAGGAGCCCGGATGGAGGAGCAGTATGTTATGTGAAAAATGTAAGATACGGGAAGCAAATATAAAATATACGGAAATTATTAATGGAGTGAAGACAGAGCACAATCTTTGTTCTCACTGTGCCAGGGAAATGGATTTTGGACAGTATGGCGCTGTGCTCGACGGGGAATTTCCTCTGGGAAGGCTTCTTTCCGGCCTTTTAGGGCTGGAAGAAGAGAGGATACAGATGAGAGGGCGGCAGTGGTCTGCCCTACCTGCGGCACCAGTTTTGACGATTTTGTGGAAAACAGCCGGTTTGGCTGTCCGGACTGCTATGGGGTGTTTGACCTTTTTATAAATGACAAGATCAAACAGCTTCAGGGAAGTGAAAACCATAAGGGAAAGCATCCAAAATTCAGGAGCAAATTTGAAAGAGCACCTGGATGCGTTAAAAGCGCCGGAAGAACCCATAAAAGGGCAAACGACTTCGGAAGATAACCGTATCGATACTGATCCCGGGAAAGAAAAAACGGCTGTGTCTGCAGAGGAAAGCCTTCAGGTGGTGCGTCTGCAGAAAGCCTTAAAGGAAGCTGTTTCTAAGGAGGATTATGAGAGCGCGGCCCGGTATAGGGATGAGATCCGTGCTTTAAAAGCAAAGGCAGCCGAAGGCCGGGATGAGAAGGGAGGCAGGACAGATGAGCCGATGGTATGAAGGAATCCGTGAGGAAAGCTCCAATATCATTTACAGCCGGATCCGTCTTGCCAGAAACTGGGACGAATATGTGTTTCCCTCCCGGTTAAGTGAGCAGGCGGCCTCTCAGGTGACAGAGCAGTTAAGAGAGGGGCTTAAAGAGGCGGAGACTGGAGAACATCCCCTTTTGTGGAATGATCTGGCAGCTATGAACGGAGCGCAAAAGCAGGCTTTAAGGGAACGGCGTATTTTGAACCGCACAGCAGTGGAGAAGAATGGTCCAGGCGGCCTATATTTATCAGAGGATGAGAGCTGCAGCCTGCTTTTAGCAGACGATCATATCCGCATCCAGTTTCTCGCGCCTGGGCTGGATTTGGAGGATTTGTGGAAGAAAGCAGACCAGATGGATGATTTTATCAATGAGCGTTTTTCCTATGCATTTGATGAAAAATACGGTTATCTTACTACTTTCCCCACCAATGTAGGAACCGGCTTAAAGGCCTGTGTGTAGTGCTCCATCTGCCTATGCTGTCTCAGGTACGCAAATTTCAGAGCATCGTAGGCGACATGGGAAGGCTTGGGACGGCGATACGGGGCTTTACGGGGAAGGAAGCGAAAATTACGGAAATATGTATGGCTCGTCCAATCAGAGAAGCCTGGGACAGTCGGAGCGGGAAATCATCGAGCAGGTGGCAAAGGCAGCCACCAGTTAAACAATCAGGAGCTTCGGGTTAGGAATGCTGCTTTAAATGCCAGACGGCTGGAGCGGGAGGATGAAACCTGGAAGTCTTACGGCATTTTAAAATATGCCAGAAGGATTACGGAAAAGGATGCCAGGATCTTTTTGTCCCAGCTATGGCGGAGAGGAACGGCGTTAGCTTCCTTTGAAAAGGAGAGAAGCTTATACAGCCTGATGATCGGCATCAAACCGGCCAATCTGG
>SCPP01000325.1_pt1 | contig 35046 bp, 44 predicted proteins | sample 6106811 | NCBI WGS metagenome assembly SCPP01 (sample SAMN10720449, study PRJNA508395) | human gut metagenome | isolation source: Participant 2 stool, 15 month | host: Homo sapiens | collected 2018
TACAAAAGAACAGAAAGAGCGAGCGTTGAAGGAATTTGAACGATTGGGATCAGTACAAGCAGTAGTAACACTTCTTGGTTATCCATCAAGGCATACCTTGTATGAGTGGTACAGAAAGAAAATAGCAGACATTACCGATTATCATGGTTCACTTGATAAAGAATATATAATCAAACAAAAATATATTAATAAACCAAATCATCCGCGCAATCCTGATATAAGTTTAAAATTAGATGTAATTAAACGTTGCTTTTCTCTTGGTGAAGGTGTAGAATATGTATCAAGAGATATTGGTTACAGTCGCCAGTATATATTCATGGTACCGCAAATATAAGAAATTTGGAGTGGCAGGTCTTATGTCATCTAAGAAACAAATAAAAGAGAAAATATAGATTTTAATATAGAACCTTCCGAGCAACAGGATATCCTCAGAATTGCAGGATCAAACAATTACAAATGGAAGTAGATATACTAAAAGAAGCTTTAGGTTTATTAAAAAGATCAAGGCATCAAATATGATGAAACTGAAAAATCAAAGTAGTGGTTATTGATGCCGTTGAAGATAAGTATCCACTGCAGCAGCGTTTAAAATGTCTATGTATGGCGAAAAGTAGTTACTATTATCAGAAGTCTGTGATGAAACGCCCTGACAAATATGCAAAATCCGTGTACAAATAAAAATGATTTTTCAAAAAACAGAAATTGCTATGGATATAGACGTATTTACGAAGAACTCAAGAAAATAGGTGTTACTTTTCAGAGAAAATTGTACGACGTATTATGAAAGAAGAAAATTTAACAGTACAAATAAAAAATAAAAAATATAGCTCATATAAAGGTGAAATCACACCGGAGGTAGACAATATAATTAATAGAGATTTTCACGCAGAACGTCCTAATACAAAATGGTTAACCGATATAACCGAATTGCCATTCCTGCCGGGAAGGTATATTTGTCTCCGATTATTGATTGTTTTGATGGTATGGTTGTAAAATGGAATATCAGAACAACTCCAGATTCTATCTTGGTCAACAAAATGCTCGAAGATGCTATTAGCACATTGGCACCATATGAACATCCTCTTGTACATACGGATAGAGGGTGCCATTATCGATGGTCCGGATGGATAGAACAGATGCGAGTTGCCGGGCTAACACGGTCTATGTCAAAAGGCTGTTCACCTGATAATGCAGCTTGCGAAGGATTTTTCGGTAGATTAAAAATGAAATGTTTTATGGACGTTCATGGATAGGTGTCACGATGGATGATTTCATAAATGAGCTTAACAGCTATATTGATTGGTATAACACAAAACGAATAAAAATCTCTCGGCTATATGAGCCCGGTAGAGTACAGACATAGTCTTGGATTATCAGCATAAAATAGTCCAAGAATATGTCCGCACCTCTCCGGTAATAGAATCAGATTAAAAATACCAATACTGCCATCATCGCAGTATTGGTATTTTTTTTTCTTATAAAAATAATAAATAGTATTTTGACAATTGATTAAAACGAAGTTTGAAATATAGGCAAATCTTTTTTCGTGTTTAGATTTTCTTAATTCGCATACTTCTTAAAATTCTCTGCCTGTCAAGAACTTCCTTGTAAACATCATCAATGGTTACTGGAGGATATCAAATTCATCTAACAAAGAATCAAATCCACTTGCAAGTTTGCCTTAATATCATCACGGGCAGACCAATCGGTATAGCGTGACTTATCATCAACAATCAGCTTTATCCTTTTGGAAAGTTCAATCATTTTATCGTCTGGATATTCAAACTCAAACTTTCTTGGAAACTGCTTTCAGAATATCATAGAAAGCCTTTTTCCTCATAATCTATACCCATATTCTTGAAGGAGTTCTTTTCTGTTTTCAGTTCAGACAACAACTGTGCAAGCTGCTCCGCAACATCATCAAGGACTTCGTTGGCATACGCTTCATCACGACGACGGTTATTATACTCATCAACAACCTTTTTAAGTCTGTCTGCAAATTCCACACCCATAATCTTATTAACTTTCTTAAACTCGTCGATTGCCTGAGAAAGAAGTCTTTGAAGTATCTTAATTTTCGTATTCGGTAATTGAATTGCATTTATCTTGTTCATATACTCATCGCTGAAAATATCAACCGATATATGCTTTCCAGTTTCAAATAGTTCCTCAATACCATCGGACTGAATTGCCCCCTCAAGCATTTTGCGAACACGAGCGTTCATCTGCTCAATATCTGGTGCGTCACCCTTTGTCAACTTGAAAAGGATAGAACGGACAGCACAATAAAAATGGATATAATCCTTATCTTCATCAGAGAATTTTTCACTTGAACTACAAAGATTAAATGCCTGCTTCATTCTCTTGACTGCTGCCATAAATCTTCTTTCCAGTTCTTCAGACAATTGCACATACTCAACCGCACGGTTCAGGCAGGCAAGCTGTTCGGTAGGGGAACCGTTAAAGAAATCACTACTGTTAAAGTTGTGGAACATCTGACCAAGAACTTCTAACTGGTCTTTTACAATCGTGATGGACTGCTCCACACCTTCAAATTCTTCGCTCTCAAAATTCGTATATTTCTTGAGAGCGGTATTCATATTTTTCTTAATACCTATATAATCAACAATCAAACCTTTATCCTTGCCCTCGTATACACGATTAACACGGGAAATCGTCTGAATAAGGGTATGCTGCTGAATAGGCTTATCAATATAAATCGTATCAAGCTCCGGCACATCAAAACCAGTCAGCCACATATCTACAACAATGGCAATCTTAAAGTTTGATTTCGGATTTTTGAACTGACGGTCCAATTCTTTCCTATCTTCTTTTGTGCCAAGCATATCAAAGAGGTCTTTTTCATCATCTTTATTACGAGTCATAACCAACTTGATTTTTTCCATTGGCTTCATCTCTTTTTTATCTTTTTCACTCAGAACAACACCGTCATCACAAATTTTCTTTTCTGTCCATTCCGGTCTGAGTTCCTTTACTATTTTATAGAAATCGTATGCTATATTTCGGTTGGAACATACAAACATTGCTTTTCCTGCTACGGTTGCACCTTCTGCCACACGGGTTTCATAATGTTTGATAAAGTCCTCCGCAACAGCACAAAGTCTGTCAGGGTCGCCAATAATAACTTCCATTTTGGCAACTGCTTTCTGACTTTCTTCTACTTGATGTTCATTTGCTCCCTCAAGCTCACACTGTGCATAGTATTCCTCAATCTGTCTTACCTTGTCCTGATTGAGCATAACTTTAGCTGCACGACCATCGTAAACAAGATTAACTGTAATACCGTCCTTAACAGCTTCCGTCATTGTATATGCGTCTACAACACCGCCAAAGACTTCGATTGTTCCATCAACCGGAGTTCCGGTAAACCAACATAAGTTGCATTTGGTAAAGAGTCGTGCAGATACTTAGCAAAGCCATAAGTTTTCTGAACACCGGACTCTGTAATCTTAACCTTTTGGTCGAGATTGATTTGACTTCTGTGTGCTTCATCAGAAATACAAACAACATTTGTTCTGTCTGTAAGAAGCTGCAAATCCTCTGTAAATTTCTGAATAGTAGTCAGATAAACACCACCACTCTCTCGTCCCTGCAGCTCCTCACGAAGTTTCTCACGTGACTCAATACTTACAACCGTTTCATCTCCAATATATTTTTTTGAACCGACAAACTGCTTGGAAAGCTGGTCATCAAGGTCTGTTCTGTCCGTAATAATTAGAATAGTCGGAGAAGAAAAGTATTTACTTTTCATCAGCATACGGGTAAGGAAAGCATTGTATAACTCTTGCCGCACCCTGTCGCTCCAAAGTATGTACCACCTTTACCATCTCCTTCAGGGCGAAGATGAGCCTTGATATTCTCATACAATTTATTTGCCGCAAAGAACTGTGGATAACGGCACACTATCTTCAAATCCTTATCTGAGTTATCCGGAAAATAAATAAAATCTTTGATAACTTCAAGTAAACGGTCTTTTCGGAAAAGTCCTTTTACCATTGTCACAATGGAATTGATACCGTCCAGTTCTTTATCGTCTGAGTTTATCTTTCTCCACGCATAGAAGAAATCATACGGGCTGAAGAAAGAACCATATTTATTATTTGCTCCGTCACTGATAACAACAAACGCATTGTATTTGAAAATCTCCGGAATATCTCTACGGTAACGGATTGTAAGCTGCTTATATGCGTCCATTATAGTCGTATTTTCTTGTACCGCACTCTTAAATTCAAGAACAACAACAGGAATACCATTTACGAACACAATGCCATCAGGAATACGCAACTGATTATTTACACCTTCAATTTCAAACTGATTAACCACTTTGAAAATATTGTTTTCGGGAGTGTCGAAATCAATAAGTTCAATATAGAGGTCTTTCTGCGTTCTGTCCTCACGATTAAAAATAAAGCCATCGCAGAGCAACTTAAATACTGCTTTGTTTGCTTCATAAATCGTACCGGAAATATTACGCAGCATTAGAATGACACTATCAACCTCACTCGGTGTGATACCATCTTTCGCATAGCGATTATAGAGGTATTGCTTCAGGTCATCTGTAAGCAGAACCTCCGTCCTTTCTCTGTGTATCTGGTCGCCGCTGACATAGGTGTATCCCTCGTCTACAAACAACTCCATTATTGACATTTCCAATGTATGTTCATTAAAATTTGCCATTGCATTCACTCCTTTTATACGCTCTGTGTTTTATAAAATATCAGCAAAATATCTGTTCTTCTTTTTAGTAAATACAACTTGTGATGGAAATAAATTTGCTCCTCTATTCGCCATTCTAATAATCATATATGCCCAATCGCTCAATTCTTCTGGCAAGCGATAACAAATTGGATTGCCATCATTTGAAATCGTAATCAATGGAATGCCCGATTTATCCATTCCTACGGATAAAACCATTTCTGTTTGAGTGCCTTCGTCAATTTGAAGAATAGGTTGCTTCGTAATATCAAAATAAACTTTCGCTCCACGACGGTTTAGGAAATACTTCTCATCATTTTTATCAATAAGGTCTATCGGTAATTTACTTCGCCTGCGGTTAAAATAATCAGATAACTGCTGACAAACATATCCATTAAAATATTCGCCCTGCATTTCAAGTTTCTCATTGACAAGCTGTTCTGGATTTTCAAAATGAGCCATATAGCCAAGGAGTCCTATAAAACATACCAAATCATCGGAATAAATTCCCGCATACGATTTATACCAAGCATTATCCCATTCACAAATTATCTTATATAACTTTTTATATAGGTTCAGTTGAACTTCATTAAGTTGAAACCATTTTGCATTTAACAGTTTTTCTCTACTCCCTCTGCAATGGAAGGATAGTGCAATTCATCACACAAAGATTTTAACAGTTTTGAAATAATCCCTACCATCATATCTGCCATACGCAAGCCACAAATATCTTTTGAATTTTCCTCTGTTACATTAGACAGTCCCATTTCACACGCAGCCTGCTTTGTCCTACTGGCTTCGTTCTGCTCTCCTCTTTATCTAAAACTAAGGCATAATTCTTAATATATTCTTCTTGTAAGTATTTCACAAAACCGCTAAACGGCATATGATAATCCCATCGAAGTTCTGGAATAGCTGAAATATCATTCAAAATATACAGTATATTTTTTAAAGCTTCATTCTCCTGCTCTTTCAGACTCATATTTGAACGGTTACATTCAATTCGTTCTCTAAAAATCTTTTCAATTCTTCTACAAATCCTTCTGGATTATCATCATAAATACTTTAATAACATTCTGCGGACGATATACAACAAGAGCTTTTGTAATGGAATACTTAACTGCATCTGCATCTATAATTAAGTTATTCTGATAACCTATAAAAGCTGCAGAATCAAATATTCTATCTTACTCGCAACAGAAAAATACAACTTGGTACTTTCATCAAAATGGATAAGAAGTCCATTATAAACTGTGTGTTGTCTTTATCGAGTGAAGCCAATCCATATTCAAACTTCTTTGCTTCAAAGTTGTACTTTTAATTCTCCGTTTCTATCTTTACGGTCAGCATATTTATTTTCAAAATCCTCATATTTCTTAAAACTTTTTCCTTTTTCTCACAACCAACTATAACCGTAACAAAATTATCGTAATAATTTGGAGCAGTTACAGTATTATAGTTAATTTTTCTACTGTGTTCTGACTCATCATAATAAAATTTGTATGTATCCATAACTGTTCCATCTCCTTTCGGTTAAATGATAATTTACTCAACTCAGTTCAAGCTATCTTTAGGTCTTGGTTTGTTGATTATGACCCAGTTGACGGTGTTTGCCCATCTAATTAAACAGGGTGCTTGAAGATATTGCTGAGTTCTTCGACTCAATGCGAAGCCACTGTCCTCGTTAGAACGAGCTGATATGGAACGAATATATCCATATTATGGTGCAGTTTCCATTGTTGATTATGTCGATGACTATATCTTTGATGGAGAATATCTTCTTGTTAGTGAAGATGGTATTTATGTTGTCATGAAAATGGACACCCGTTGATACAACATATCTCAGGAAAGTTTTGGGCAAACAATCACGCTATAAAAGGAAAAGCTGGCTTTAATGAGGATAGCTTGTATCTATTCTTGGCGAATACCAATATGGCACCGATTGTTACTGGTGCTGCACAACCTAAGATTAACCAAGCTAATTTAAAGAGTTTCCTATTACGATACCTGATAGTGAAACAATGTTAAAATTCAACAATATAATACAGCCATTTTGACCAAAGGCTTACCAATGAGTCGAAATCAAAAGCTGGATGCACTCCAGTCATTGCTTAACTCGTTTGGTTGATTAAGCCGCTAAATTATCATTTATCTTCTGTTTCAAAGCTATTCTGTCGGTTATTGTCTTGTAGGCTTTCACAATATTTCTCTGCTTTTCAATATCTGGTACTGGAAGCTCAACCATACAAAGTTCATTCCAATCAAAATCTCTCACACTTCCGTGTGACTTATATCTTGCATAGCGGTCAAATTCTGGTCGGCTGAACCAAAGCATAAGATATTCAGGGTCTAATTCCTCTTTATTTTCAACTTCAAAAACTGTATAAGAGCTTGAAATGATACAATCTTCTTCATCTAAATAAGCAATAGAGATTTTCTCCATTTCGTGAAGTAACGGGTCCGTATGCAAACTGTCCCGTTCTAACTATCTTATAATTCGATAAATCAGTTCCTACAATATTTGCGATTGACGGAATAAATTTTTACTTATACTTACACCAAGCAACTTTGTTACGGCTAAATCCCTATTACGCTCGTCCACAAGTCGAATGTAATTGCCTAATATCTTATATTCTTTTTCCATTCCTACCACCTTAACCAATGTATTTTCTATGAGCAATTTTCACATTGCTCTGCTTAACCATTGCATATTGCAATGTCGTATCTATTCTTCTATGCCCCAAGAGCTGCTGAAGCTGCTCTATCGGCATTCCTTTATCTATCGCCATTGTCGCAAGCGTTCGCCTGAATTTATGAGGGTGTACCTTATTTAGACCCAATTGTTTTCCAAGCTGTCGTAACCTCACTTCAATACCTCCGATATTCATTCGATTATACGGAGATTGTAATGATACAAAAAGTGCCGGATTATCGTCCTTGCGACTGTTCAAGTAATTCTGCAAATGTATTTTTGTTCTTGCATCAAAATATACAATTCGCTCCTTATCGCCTTTGCCGAAAACAACACATTCTCTTTCGTTAAAATCTATATCCTCACGATTTAGTAACACCATTTCTCCGACACGCATACCCGTTGAAGCAAGCATATCAATCATTGCCAAGTCCCTGAGTTCGGTGCAATTATCCCTCATCAATTCAAGTGCTTCATCAGAGTAGGTTTCTTTAATGTTCGTTCCAGTCTTAACCTTATGTATTCTCCTGACCGGACTTTTCAAAATATAATCCTCGTCCTCAAGCCAAGAGAAAAAGCTGGAAAGTATTCGTCTTATATTATCTATCGTAACTTTACTTGATTTTTTCTTAGCTTGATACTCTGTCAAATAACAACGAATATCGTCGGTCACAATATATTTGATGCCCTTTCCAATACCATCAAGCATTGATTGTATCGTTGCATTATAGTATTTCAATGTTTTCTCAGAACAGCCCTCAATACGCTTCGCCGATAGAAAAGACTCTACTAAATTCTGTTCTGAAAGTTCCTTATCTCTTTCTGTCTTTGTTACCTCATAATCAAAAAGTGTATACTGCAACACCTCTTGCAATCTTTCTGTCTGTGCGTTATTCAAATAAGGTAACATTCCTTGAATAACATCTGTAATTAGATTCTGTTTCATAGTCAATTCTCCTTTCATTTTTTAAGAGAACGACTACCAGTGGCAGTCCCTTGTTTTAACTCCCGCCACTGATGGGAGTTCTATTGTAAATGATAATTTAGCGGCTTAATCAACCAAAGTTGCTGAAGAAGCGTATCACTTAACTTATGACATACATCAATATCGCTTCATTTTGATATATTAACTCTGTAAGCTGAGTTGAATTTTATCAAAACTATCAGTAATTCCTTTGGTGGAATGGCAATACTCATATTCAATCACTTGTGATACTTTGATACTCGCCTGAACAGAGCCAATTTCATGCAGCTAGTTCATGTTTCGAAGAAGATATTGTACAAATACATTGGAAGATTATTGTCGTAGCATCTAAAGCAACAATATTTTGAGCGATAGAACCTTTATCGCAAAAGTTTTTAGCTCTGCCAAAAACTGTACCATTAGAATATGTTGCTTTGGGTGTCCATTTCTAAACAAGATTATATACTTCTTCTGTAACAAACTTAGAACAATTCTCGATAAAGCAATTCTGCCGTCGTACATAAAGAAGCAATTTCAATCAACGGATAAGGGTTTCTATGTTGTTGTTTGGTGGTGTTTTTCCTCATTATCAATAGTTCTGTTAATTCATCAACGCTTTGTTTCAAAGATATTGGCATTATCTTCAAATAAACATTTTCAACGAATATAGAGTCAATGTTGCTTCTAAATTATCATTTATCTTCTTCTTTAACTCAATTCTGTCTGTAATTGTCTTGTATGCTTGAACTTTTTCTCTGTTCTTCTAAACTAGGAAGCTTTATTTCAGTTTCACATAGTTCATTCCAACCATATCCGCCTCGAATTGCTGCATCACTTCTAAAATCGGCATATCTATCAAATTCACTTCTTCTAAACCACATCATCAAATATTCGGGAAGGATTATATTTTCATCAATAACCTCAAAACAGCATACGCAGGTGAAACAAGAATTTCTTCCATTTCTGAGTTAAAAGCAATAGGCATTTTGTGAACTCGTATAGCAGACATAAAATCGCACGCAAATTGTTTATAAGCTACAATTTTATATTTTGAAAGATCTGTACCAACAATATTTGAAGTTGATGCTCTAAACTCTTTTGTCATGCTTAGACCTTTTAAATTGTTGCAATGCAAGTCTTTGTTTTTCACATATATGTTTCGTATCAATTCGCCTAATTTATAATTTAATTTCATAGCCTAACCCCTTGAATACCGAAAGCAAATCTGCTTTGATTTTTCCTCTTGAACAAGAAGGTCTTTGAGTTCTCCCTGCAATGACTTCATTTTTGTATCAAAGTCGATATTCTCATCACGGTTGACAAACTCAATATATCTGCTCGGCACAAGAGTAAATCCTTTTTCCTTTACTTCATCAAAAGAAGCAGAATAGCAAAACTCCGGCACATTCTCATAAGTTTCCTCATATCCTTCCTGCTGCCAGTTATGATATACACTTGTAACCTTTGCTCTATCTTCCTCTGTCAATTCAATGTACTTTTTCTCATAAGGACTGCCCATCTGTCGTAAGTCCATAAAGAGTATTTCATCTTCTCGGTCACGATAGCGTTTGAGCTTTCCGTTCTGTTCCACAACACGAGCCTTTTTATTCTTATTGAGTACCCAAAGGGTAACGCTGATGTCAGTAGTATAGAAAAGGTTTCTCGGAAGAATAATAATCGCTTCTACCAAGTGGTTTTCTATAAGCTGCTGTCTGATTTTCAGTTCTGTACCATCATCGGATAATGCACCATTGGCAAGCAGAAAACCTGCCACACCGTTTTGTGAGAGTTTGGAAACAATATTCAGTATCCAACCATAATTTGCATTGCTTGTCGGCGGAACTTCATAGCCATTCCAACGAGGGTCATCTACAAGCTCATTTTCGGCTCTCCACTGCTTCTGATTGAAAGGCGGGTTTGCCATAATGAAATCTGCTTTAAGGTCTTTGTGCTGGTCATTGGTAAATGTATTGGCAGCCATCTCTCCAAGATTTGCAGAAATACCACGAATAGCTAAATTCATTTTTGCCAGTTTGAATGTGGTATTTGTATATTCCTGACCGTAAATAGACACTTTCTTTTTATTACCTCTATGTGCTTCTACGAACTTGATGGACTGCACAAACATACCGCCCGAACCGCAACAAGGGTCATAAAGTATTCCATCGTAAGGCTCAAGCATTTCAGCAATCAGATTTACAATGCACTTTGGTGTGTAGAACTCTCCTTTACCTTTTCCTTCTGCAAGAGCGAACTTACTAAGGAAATACTCATATATACGACCTATAATGTCGTTCTCTTTATCATCAGTGTTGATACGATTGATTTCATCAAGCAATGAAGCCAACTTTGCCGTATCAATATGTAAACGGGAGTAATAGTTATCCGGCAAAGCACCTTTCAATGATGGGTTGTTCTTTTCAATCGTATAAAGTGCCGTATCTATTTTCAAAGCAATATCGTCCTGCTTCGCATTTTCAATAATGTACTTCCAACGGCTTTCTTCAGGAAGATAGAATACATTTTCCTGAGTATAAAACGGCTTCATATCCGCATACTTTTCGCCGTGTGTAGCAATAATCTTATTACGGCATTCCTCAAACTTGTCACTGGCAAATTTAAGGAAGAACAAACTCAGAACAACGTGCTTATACTCCGCAGGTTCAACAGAACCTCTCAGTTTATCAGCACTTTTCCAAAGTGCCTCTTCCATTGATATTTCTTTCTTTGGTTTAGCAGCCCTTGCCATCTATAATTACCTCCGTGTTTTAATCTTCGTCTAAAATAACTTCGCATATATCTCCGATGTCACAATGAAACACCTGACATATTTTCAGCAGCACTTCAAGAGATACCGGCTCATTCTTATTTATCTTCGTTGCAGCGTATGATATAATTTCTGCTACACGCGTTAAATCTTGTCTTTCAGTTGATTATCAATCATCAGTTTTTGCAATTTGTTGTAGCTTATCTTCATCTGTAACTCTCCTTTGCCTTACGATTATCAATGGTTACAGTTAGTCACTTCATTATACAACAAACGCTCTGTTTTTCAAGATTATACAGATTATTTACAGTTATACAATTGTCAATTACAGATAGACTTGATTTTATAGGTATAATATGATAATATTATAGATTATAATTATAGTTTGATGTAAATAGTTTTGTTATGCAATAAATATTGGGAAAAGAGGCGATTTCTTTGTTGTTATGGCCATCGGAAGATATGGATTTTGGAAAATCGAAAGTGATGAAGACATAGTAACTGTGAAATGGAGTCATAACTATTTTGAAGATTATAAGATTTTATCTTATCAATTTTTGAATGTGGAAATCGAACATTTGATGAGGTTATAGAAGATGTAAATGATAATATAAAATCTGATATGTGGTTCTTGCCAGGTATCTTTTAATTCGTCAAAGTATTGAACTAGGATTAAAAGCTCTTTATGTAGAATATATAACAAGAATAAAGATATTCAGAATACATTTGAAGAATGTTGTCACGATGTATCAAAGCTATTTCAAAAAATATATTGTTATAGGTGAAGAAAATTATTTGACAAATAAGGAAAGAGAATGGTTGATTAATTATTTGCTTTCACTAGAAGATGTTGATAGTAAATCTGATATGTTTCGATTCCTTTGAAGATGAATTCCTTCAAAATATCAAGGCAAATTTTGGATAACGTGGGTGTCGCAAATAATTTATTACAGGCATTTGCTTTGGTTAAAAGTGCCTTAAAAAGGTATTCCTGATGATGAAAATAAGTTTAATGAAACTTTAGAACCTGAATTTTTATTTTTGCACCACACGGATTTGGAAATTGCTGGTTGAGACAACAGCTGTCAGATGAAGGTTTTCATGTAAAAGTTAATGGATATATAAGCGTTATTGACTTTATATACAACAATCAACAGATTTCAAAAGAAACAAAATTTTATCCACTTATGTTTATGTTTAGAAACACAATAGAGTTGTGTTTGAAAAGGTTATTTTATAGTACAGTGGATAACGGCGTACCATTAAAAGTGTTTTACTCTAAAAGAAAGAGTCATTTAATAAAAAGGACTTATGGAAAATGTGAAACCAGTTATTTTAAGATATGCAAATAGTTCTGGTAATGATACTGAGGTTGTGGATATCGCGGAACGATTAATTAATGAGATTAATGCGTTGGATAAGAATGGAGATAATTTCGCTATCCAACATCATATAGCTTAGAATATCGCTTTGATGACAAAATACTGGATTTAAATAATGTTTATAAATATTTTAAGGCATTAATCAATTTTTTGATGGGTGCGCTTCTATGCTTGATGCAATTGCTGAATATCAAAGCGAAATGCAGGCTGAGTATGAAGCAGAAATGGATTGGAATTAGTTGTGTTTTAATAAAAATAATTATAAAGTCTATTGCAGACTATAATAGTAATCATATTATTGAATTTCATCTGAGTAATATGTAAAACGTTGTCAGATAGCATTCAATGTGAAACCTATCATTAATATACTATAACAAATTAGGTAAAAATTGACCTTGCATTTTTGGTCTGTGGTAGAGGTGGTAGACCCGATAACATTGGGTGCAAAGCTTGTTGATGTACGTGACAGAAAATCTTGTTGCTGTGATGATGATTTCGATTTACGCCTGTGCCTGCGTCGGTTTGCAGAGTGTTTGACGATCAGTTCGTAACAGGCAATGAGGCAAAACGTGTTCGTATCTTTGGGTATTTTCTCCATAATTAAAATCGAACGCCACGTTCAACTTCTTATCCCGTCATATGACTTCTGTATCCCTCAAAGAATGTGTAGGGCAACAGCCCCACCCCAAATAGACCATCTTTTTGTCGTAAAATCTTTATTTCCTTTATAGTATCACATAACAAATTTAAAATCAATATTTATTGATGTAAAATTGATATTCTTCATAAAAACATATTTCGCTGCACCAACGATACCTATAGTATCCATCATTCATAAATATATTGTAATCAGCACCAAACCGTTCTATTGAATGTATCAACCATATTACAATACTCAACTATATGCTCTTTGTACATTTCTCCGCTCATATAATAATACCTTATCATTCTTGATATTTCGATACAAATATCGTGTACTTCTAATATTCCAATTTTCACGGACTGACCTTACAGTCACAATATCTATTGGTTTATAGAATGCTGTTTCAAAGTCATTATACATTGCTCCGGCTGCCTAAGGAATCCATTTATATGAATCTTTGCTTGCTTGAATATATAAATCAATATCGCTTTCCGCTGTGGCTTCTCTTCGTGCATATGATCCAAATAACGATACTCTTATCAACCTATATTTTTCTGCGATAGGTTGAACTTTTCGCAAATTTCATCAATAGTATATATCTTATCTGTCATCATAAACACCTCACTTTGCATAAGCTCTATTATCTATTATAATACACTATGCAAAAATGTCAATCTTGATTTTTGCATATGCACTCATTCGTTTTGTACATTCAGTAAATGTATATTTCAACTGAAGCTTCTTCTTATTTCTATCGGAATAACAACATGTCCGAGTTCATCAGTTTTCTTGCTACTCCTATCGCTTTCATTGCTTTTACACTACCTCGTATAATAAAGTAGTAGTTTTAGAGTTCCTCTCAAGAACTATGATATACTGTTTAAGATGCTGTGGATTGGTTGCGCTCCTACCGCATGACGGTTTATTTAGAACGAGGCTATTGCTAAGAGCCCCTGTGGTCTAAACAGTATCAAAATATTTTTAAGGAGTTGTTTTATGATTTTAGCCTGTTTCATACTCATTTAAACAAGCCAAAATCTAATATTGGAATTACTGATAAAATTGTAATTATTGCTTTCAAATATCTCTATAACAGGAGATGCGAGAATACCCGTATCCTTTAAAATATATTCATAGCACCAATTATCGCCTGTGCTTCGCCAAAAGTCGGGACCGACCCATTCCTGCTGTGATACATTGTGCATGCCGCCAAATGTATTTATGCGTGTTCCGTACAATACAAATTCAACTGTATGCTTGCCCTTTGACAAATTATCAATATCAATGGTATATGGTGAAAAGGCTATTATGCCCCTATCTTCACCGTCAATGGACTTTATAAGTGCGCCGCGATAGTAATTAGCATGAATTTTAATGAGCAATCAGGCGTTTCTATTTCGGTTTTATATATAACATTGCCGCCGTAGAACGGCATACCTTGATTTGTAAGAGATGAGAAGCTGATTTTATCGGTTGCGGGAATAATAGTTGATATTGTACCCTCATTTCTTACGTTAAAATCGCCTATAATGTAGCACCATTCCGTGTTTGTACGCTGACCAAATGGGATTTTACAATAAGCGTGTTTTACCAACATTGATTTTGGCAATGGTACAGTCTTAATTGCCTTATCAACATACCATCCGTCAGGGATATTGCTTACGGTTTCATTATTCCATTGAATTTGCAGCGTTTCGGCATCTTCAATGGCGAGCTTTGCTCCGAGAATTTCTATTTCACTGTTTACGGTCATTTTAAGTGTAAGATAGTTTTAACAGGAGTATCTTTGACAACCCATGGCTGCGCTAAGATTCGCCTTTAATGGAAACCACATTTTCTGCGGCATTCGTTATCAAGCCTTAATATTTCTTCTTCTTGATTGAATGGCTCGTCATTTAAGGCGTATTCTGCACGGTCAATCAACAGAACATTTGGCTCGGTACGCTGATATGATACTTTATCCATAAAGCGAATTGTTTTATCCGGCTTACGAGTATCATCTGTTTTCTGTAAAATACAGAGCGGACTTTGCTGTCAAGTCTGAATAACAAACTGTCGTTTGTATATAAAGAATACTCAATAACTGTTTGACCGTTTTGATGCGTATGAGCAATTTCACAAATGTTTCCATCAAGAGTGTTATAGAGCTTAGGAGTATATTCACCGTCAATGTATATTCGTATATTTTGTGATAAGGTATTCTCTCTGTAATCATGCCTGTTATACTCATCTAATGAAGCATGGGCTATAAAGAGCCACTTGCAACTGTTATCTTCGCGCATATTATATACAAGGTTGTTCGTGGGTGAGCCGTCGCTGTTTTTATAGATATTGTTCTAATTTCTGAAACGGCATTCAGAACAGAAATCTTGTCATACGGAACTACGATACTTTTGAATAAAGCACTTCTGCGTCCTTACAATCAACAGCGTCAATATATTTGGGACAGTTGCCCGCAAAATGACCTTGCCGCCTGACGATTGGAATTTTCGAGTATTTCAAGGGTAGAGCGTCTTAATGTAATACAATCGGGAACAATTACCGCATTATACTCCATTTCGCCTACGCATAATGTTTTATCGGTATTCTTAATTTGAGCCGGTAACAGAGCTTCACTGATAAAATCGAAATCTACCGTACCGAATAAAAGCCATTTTGTAATATCCGAGAATTTTTATCAATTTGTTCTCTTATATCAAATGTATTTTCGGACGGCCCAAAATTTATCCAATAGCTTTCAATCGGATGAATAACTGCGAGCTTAACAACAGGCTTTCCTCGTGTGAGAGCAGTGTTTAATCGTGCAAAATGGTCCTCAATATATCTGTATTCTGTATGCCACGGTGATTGATAGCTGATAGATGCCGGATAATCGCGTTTAGCTTCGCCTGCCATAGATACCCATGAGAGATGAGGTACGCGTACAGTAACACCGAGAGCCGCCAGCCAATCTCCTTGGAATTTATGACCTCTGAAATCAAAATCCCAATTTGTAACCCCGTAAAGCTCGGCTAACATTGCTTCGCGTCCGTATTGATGAACGGCTGATTGACATTGCTTTGCGGTTGTAAGCTCAAGCCAATTACATAGCATATCAATTCCTGCCAAAGGCGCGGTATGACCGCATAGCTTCGCCGAGAGAAACTGTTTGAGAATTGAGCGTTTCTTCGCCCATAACATGACCTGCTAACAGAAGATTATGATTTTGCACCAATCTCCGCAATTATCGGCAAAACACTCGGTAAACGTATCGCATATGTAATCATGGAAATGGTATCGTGCTGTTGATATTTTATTATCAGACAAATTCCATATAAGCTCAGGTAAATACCCGCAAATATCGTATCCGTACTTATCTGAAAATCCTTTTGGTAAAGAAAAGCTCCATGGAAGTTGCGCGTCATCTGTACTGTCGGCAAAGCTGAGAGGAATTTTCGGCTTACATTGAGGTTCATCGGTAAATATTGACGGAATTATTTTGTCAAATTTGTCACCGACAGCGGATTGATACGCTTCATAAGTGATTTTATGAACTCGTCAATAGCTTCCTTATTTAAAGTGTCAACATATGTCTGGTTATTATGCCACGGGGACTCATCGTGAGTATGCACATAGGCGTACCATTTTGTGCCTATGGCAGTATCGTTTTCTGAAATGGTGTGATAGCTTTAAGCTCACCTTTTCATTAAGAACAACGTCAAAACCGCAAGGAGATAATCCTTACTACTATTTATTGCTTCATCGAGAGAAAAATGCTCACGGCTGTTTTGTGAAAATATCAAGTAACGTTGACGGTACTTATGAGTTTTTGTAACATATCCGCCTGCGGAACCTGAAGGCCATCTGTCCTCGTCATAAAGATATGCAAGCATATTTTCTTGTTCTGCCTTTTGAGTGCAGAATTTAATAAGCCCCATAAATTCGTCTTTAAGATACGGTGTGGACATGCCTATCCGCGAGTGCATATGAAAACCGCCGAAGCCCATTTTTGAATATATCAATTTGCTCGTTAAGAATATCTTTGTTGAGCTTACAGTTCCATGCCCAAATGGTGCTGCGCGATATTCGCTTGTAGGATTTTAAAGAGCTTTCGTCAAGCTCATAGGATTGATTTTGTTTATAAAGCATATCAGTATTCTCCTTAATTTATATGGTAGTGTTTTGATGACGAAATTTTGAGGAGTCATACCCGTCCTTTTGAAAGTGCTTGATAAGTGCGAACGGTTGTTGAACCCTAAAAGAGATGCAATGTCATCAATGGTATATGAGCTATTTAAAAGATAGGTTTTGGCAAGCTCAATTTTGCTGTTTAATACATAGTCAAACGGTGTTTGATTGTAATTCTTCTTAAATATCCGCGTTACCGTAGATGGCGACGAATGAATATGTGCAACCAATTCATCGCGGGATATTTTACGGTATAGATTTGCGTCAATAAATTTTTAGCAGCAGAGCGTCGCTGCTTGGCGCAGGTGAAGTATCTTTATTGATGAAATCTGACATTTGAGCAAAAGCTTATGCAATATAAAAGCAATTTTGTTCTGTCCGCAAAGGGGTCATCCCGTATGGTTTCAAAGATTTTTCAAAATATACTGCGTTATGATAATTTGGAATAAGAACAGTGTTACTCAAATCATATACGGAAAGCAAATCTGCAATCAAAGATCCTGCTGCCATAAACCATATTTTTTCCACGGCTGTTCAGGGTCGGAATAATAATTGTGTGCTGTATTTGGGTGCAGAATAAACGCATCATGTTTTGCTTCAAACACGTCGTCACCGTGTTTGATAATGCCTTTCCCTCATATACATATTCAATACTGAAATCACGATGTATAGGAGGACGGGTTATTTTATATTTAGGATTAGAATTGGTGATTCCAACCAATAAAGGAGAGAAAACCTCTTGTTCATCATCAAGATAAGGATACAGAAGTTCTTTATATAAATTGATTGGGTGTGCTTTATCAGATTTTATAATTTGCTCTATCATTTTTCTTACTCCCTTATAATTAGGTTATTATCACTATATTGATAATTTTAAATAAAGTCAACATTCAAAGTTATTATTGACACTATTTTGTACGCTTTTGCGTGATTATGACGTTGTTTTGTATTGTTTATTATATCATGACATGGTATAATAAACAATAGAAACATTATATAAAATGATAATTTTATATATAAAAATGATTGAAAATTTGTGAAAATGAAAAAAAATAGGAGGTTATAGTCTAAATGTGTAAAAAAATGAGTTACATTAAAAAAGAATTTGCCCAAAAATAGCATCACTTGTAATGGCGCTGTTTTGCTCTTTGAGCTTTATAGCTCCTGCCGCATATGCGTCAGGTCACAACGGGAATATCCTATTGCAGAGCTTACCTTGGGTAATTCTTTCGGGATGAAAACATCCAGCGGATAGGATGGGGCGATGTTGGAGATTACGGAACAAGGCTTGTGAGGGATGGCAGAGAGTGTATAAAGCTCAATAAGGAGGGTTCAAAACGATTTTTGTCTACGTTGATGTAAATAATAAGATGCTTTATGAACCGAAAGATGCAAGGGTAGGCGTAGAAGTAGACTATTTCGATGAGGGACATGGAAAATTTACAATAACCTACGACGGATTAACGGGGAATTTTACGGACGGCGAAATAGTACAGCTTGAAGATACGGGCGAATGGAAAACACATACATTTTATCTTTACGACGCTGAATTTGCAAATGGCTTTTGGCTACCGGAGGAGCATGGGATTTCAGAATCGGGGAAGGGTCGGAGGTCATGGGAATGACAAATGAAGATGTTATTTTAGGAGGAATAAGAGTGAGTCAGGGATATTACGAACACGAGGTTAATGTTATTGCGTCAACCGAACATACGGGTAATATATTTGATACCGCAGATGAAAAGGTATTTAATCTTAATATGGAAAACAATACAGCCGCACAGCAGGAAACACTGGTCGAATATACAGTGACGGATATTTACGGAAATGCTGTTGAAACGGGGAAACTTAAAAATCCGTAAAAGGCAAAGAGAAAACGGACGAAAAGCTTACAATAAAACATCAAAAATGGTGTATATGTATTAAATCTGAAAGTTACAACAACAGGACCGAATGAATTGCCCGTTACATATGAAGAGCAGCAGGACTTTTCCGTGATGAACAAATTTAAAGAGGGCGAAAAGTTGAATGAAACTCTCGGAACGGCAGGTCATACTTCGTGGGGCATGATGTGTATAAGTCAATGGAGCTTATTACCGCCGCAGGTATGGGTGCATGGCGCGATGAGTACGGCTGGGATGTAGTTGAGAGGGCAAAAGGCGATTATAAGAAATCAGATATGCACGATGAAAATGTAAACGCTATGTATAATGCCGGAGTATATCCGCTGTTTATCGCCTGCTATGGCAATCCTCTGTATGATGAGTATAGGTCTGTACCACAAACTGATGAGGGAATAAAAGCATACGCAAAATACGCGGCTTTTCTGGCAGAGCAGTATAAAGGGAAAATTAAGGCGATAGAGATATGGAATGAATATAACATTGCTCCGTTTAACCCTAATATGCTTGATGCAGAGCATTATGTAAAATGCTCAAGGCTTGTTATCAGGAAATAAAGAAGGTTAATCCTGACATTCCTGTGATAGGAATAGACTGCGCAGGAGTGGATATTGATTTTATGAAAAGGTATTTGACGCAGGCGGATATGAATATATGGACGTGGTTTCAGTACATCCGTACTATGTATATAGGAACAGCGTTTTGCTGACCAAGAGTGGGCAAAATGGGTGCTTGAGGTTAAGGACTTAATGAAACAATACGGTGAGCCTAAAGAAATATGGCTTACGGAAGTGGGTTGGCCCACACATAAGACGGAAGAACGGACAGAGATGCTTCAATATACAGATGAGCAGCAGGGAAAATATCAGACAAGAATGTATATGACCTGTCGTGCAAATGACTTTGGTAAAAGAATATTCATGTATGGTTTTGAGGAGAAAGGTATTCAGCCCGGCAACCCTGAGCATCATTTCGGAATAGTACGCTCCGAGTATAACGTCAGAACTCCTTTGGCGGCAAAGCCTGCGTTAATAGCAGTGGCGGCAATGAATAAGCTGATTGGAAATTCCGATTATGTGGACAGTGTTTATTTTAATGAAGATACTTCCGCGCACCGCTTTACGGACAGGGACAGCAATGAGCAAACCATTGCGATATGGAGTAGTCGGGAGGATAATGTTTCGCTTAATCTTGGAGCGACAGAAGTTACAGTGATTGACTTATATGGAAATATTGTAGATACATTCAGAAGTCAAAACGGAATTTATCAATTTGATTTGAATGATGACCAATATTATATCAAGGGAAAGTTTACGGCTTTTCAAAGGCGGATACTGATATTACAACGGAATATCCTCATGAGGTTGTAAAGGAAATACTTTCAATATTAAAGTTGCAGATAAACAGAAAAGGAATTTAAGAATAGATGTTAAATGCGATGACGCGTTTACAATAGAAGAAAATAACGGAGTTGTAAACGGTGATGGCAAGGTTTCAATGAAGGTTATGAAAGAGGACAGCGATTTGCATAATGTCTTTGTCAATATTTATGAAGGTGAGCAGATTGTGTTATCTTCAAGATATACAATAAAAATAGGTTCTCAGATGAGCGGAGAATTTATGCTGGTAACAACCGAAACAACTCGAGGAGACAGCGGCTTGTCAACCGCCTGAAAAATCGGACGGACAGTACAACTATTTCGGGAAGCTGTGAAATTATCGCTCCGGAGGAATTGGCAAGCGCGGCAAAGAAAACAAGATTTTAAATGTACGTCCGGGAGATACAGTGAGCGTTCCTATAAATTTACCTGAACAGTTAACGACACGAAGCTGGAATATTACAATGCGTTACGAGCTTGATGACGGTGCGGTTTGGGAAGATTCGGGGCATATCAATGAAACAGTAGCTCAAAAGGCGGATACTCCTCCTGTTATTGATGGAGTTTTAGCAAATTCCGAGTGGAAAAGTGTTTTGTTTGAAGCGAAAAGTAAGTCGGAGGCTTTTGATTTGAACGGTGCTTGGGGTGGAGAAAAGGATATTAGTCTTACAGGACGAGTGATGTATGACAGCGAAAATCTTTATTTGGGACTTACAGTAAAAGATAATGCCTTTGTACAGGAAAATACGGGCGCGGATATATGGAACGGAGATTGTGTTCAGCTTGCTATTGAAGATTTTCAGAGGAAGAAAGAGATGCGAACACTTCAAAGTTCACCGATATAGGAATTGCACAGACAAAGGATGGTCCGACTATATGGAGATATAATTTTGCTATGACTTGCCAAGCGGCGAAATTAAAATGCAGAAGCAAAGATAAAGCGTATAGGAACGGAAACCATATATGAAATTAAAATTCCGTTTTCCGAGCTTTCAAAGAGGGATATGTATTAAAAGCTGATAAAACTATGGGCTTTTCAATAGTGGTAAATGATGCTGATAACAAGGAACGAAAGGGGTGGATTGAATATAACAGCGGCGTTGGCAGAGATAAAACTCAAAGCTGTTTGGCACTTTGAAGTTTGCAAGCTGACGCATATAAAATAGAAGCAAATAAGAAATTGTAAAGAAAGGAAGGAAAAAATGAAGAAAATCAGTCTATTTTTAACATTAACAATGTTATGTTCAATGTTGGTAATGCCAATACATAGTAGTGCGGCGGGTAAAATATTTGAAGAGGATTTTGAAAGCTATTCATCTGTTTCAGATATGCCGATAGGTACAGGCATATGGGAATGGGGTGATAACCCTTCTTCGGAAAAGTCGGAGATAGTTACGGAAGATGGCGGTAATAAAGCGTTTGCGCTGAAATTGACCTCTGATACTAATTCTATATGGTTAGACCGTAGATTATCAAGCAGCGGAAATGAAGTCTTAAAATAAAAATGAGCGTAAAACGGATACAACAGCTCTAAGAATCCCGTTGAGCGTTTACGGAGCGGGCGGAGATTTTATGTTTGCTATTTTTCTTGACGGAAAAATTAAAACGCTTAACGGAGAGCAAACAGAATTTGCAAGCTATGAAGCAAACAAATGGTATGACCTTGAAACAGATTTCAATTTTGAAACAAAACTTATGATATAACTGTTATTGATGAGGCAGGAATGAAATCTGTAACTGAGAATGTGCCTTTTCGAAATGCAGGCATGAGCAATATAGACCGTATAAGGTTACAATGTTGGGATAACTTAAACGGAAATGTATTCTTTGACGATTTTTCAGCGGAAAGCTATGTAAAAGAAAGTGAAGTAATACCCGAAGGTGCAATAAGTGATAATTTTAACAGCTATAATTCAGTTTCGGATATGTCTGCTTGGAATTTTAGCGGCGCAGGATAAGGCTGAGGTAGTAAGCGATGGAAGCGATAAAGCCTTGCATTGCATTTGGACTCGGCAACAGACAGTATTTGGGCTATAAGACCGTTTACACAGATAAATACGGGTAATGTTAAAATCAAAACATCTGTTAAAACTGATAATACAGGACTTACAGTGCCTCTCGGAATACACTGCGACAGTGACCCTTGGTTTGTATATGCTATGTTTACAAACGGGGTAATCAAAACAGAGGACGGCACTGAATTTGCAACGTATGAAGCGAATCAATGGTATAAGGTTGAAGCTGATTTTAACCTTTCGGAAAGACCTACAATGTTACCATAACAGGTCCTGATGGCGTAGAACGCGAAACAAAAGATGTTCCCTTCAGAAATCAGTCATTATCAGCAATTAGCTCGGTATGGCTGCAATGCTGGTCAAAAATTGATGCAAACGCGTATTTTGATTATTTCTATGTAGAGCAGTATTATAAAGCACCATCTTTACCTACGTCTAAGGTTAAAGTATATGACAGCAATAATGAGGTTGTGGAAAATTGGAACAGTATTCCATCTGACATCTCATCAATATCACTTGATTTCAGCACACCGATGAAATCATCATCGTTTACCACAGACACCGTCAAACTGACAAACACCTCTAATAATGAAAATGTATCCTACACGGGAACATTAGACGGAAGCGTATATACTATCGTTCCGAGCAGTCTTGCGGCAAATACTACATATAATCTGGTAATTAGCAAGGATATAGAAAATATTTCAGGTGCAAAATGGCAGAGGATGTAACGGTTGTTTTGACAACGAGAGAAGCGGTTATTGACCCGCCAGCTTCACCGGAACCTGAAACATCAATTCTTGTAAATGAAAAGTTTGATAACTATTCATCAGTAAATGATTTGACAACTGAAAACAGATGGTATTGGGGACAGAATGATTCGCAGCATAAATCAGAAATAAAACTGATGGTGAGAATAAGGTATTTGCACTTAATTTGACTCAAGCACAGATAACATCTCATTACTGCGTGATTTTGACGAGGTTACCGACAAATACTTAAAAGTGTCGGTTGATGTAAAGTCAAGCGACACGGAGCTTGCAGTACCAATAAGCATAAACGATTCTAATATATTTGTAATGTTCGACCATGCGAAAATTAAGGCAAACGATACAGAGATAATGTCGTATGAAGCAAACAAATGGTACAACATTACAGCGTATTTTGATATTGCTGCAAAGACATATGACGTTGTTGTAACAGATGAAAACGGACAGAAAACAGTATTGAAAAATGCAACAACAAGTCAGACCAAAATTGCAAATGTAAAATGCAGTGCTGGGCAATGAGAAATGCAACGGCTTCATTTGACAATTTGTATGTTGAGAAATTGGACGAAAAGCCTGTAATTGAAGATACCCCACACCATCAGCAAAATTGATTGAAGATGATTTTGAATCGTACAATACAGTTAATGATATGAGTTCATATGGTTGGGGAGAAAATGATTCAAAGACTAAATCTGAAATAGTAACAGAAAATAATAGTAAAGCATTTGCGCTGAAATTAGATGAAAACACAGACAGCATATGGACTTACAGAGGAATGAACAAGGTCAGCGATAAGTGCCTGAAGGTATCGGTTGATGTAAAATCAAGCGATGGAGGACTTACTGTTCCGTTGGGAGTAACAACTATGGACGGCGATTTGCGCTATGTTATGATGAACGGCGGAAATATCGAAGTTGAAAACGGTCCGCAGATAATGGCATATGAAGCGGGTAAATGGTATAACATTACCGCATACTTTGATTTTACAACAAAGACTTATGATATTGTTGTTACAGATGAAAATGACAAAATACATGTTTCGAAGGACATCGCATTTAATTTAACGGGAATAGATACATTGAGATTACAGTGCTGGTCCAAGAAAAATGCTACGGCATATTTTGATAATTTATTGGTAGAGCAGCTTGATAAAAGCCTGTAATTGAAGAAGACCCTGGTACTATTCCTGATGGTATTGATATAACAGATGACTTTGAGAGCTACAATACTGTTAATGATATGGGCGTATATGGTATAACAGGAAAAGAATTGAGCAGCGTTGTAGAAGAAGCAGGAAATAAATTCTTCAGACTTGGTTTGAACAGTGAAACAGACAGTATATGGGCAGCCAGAAGTTTTGTAAAGGTTGACGAGGGTATTTTAAATGTCAAGACGAGATTTAGATCATCAGACCCGACACCTCGGTGCCGCTCAGTGTATGGAGTTCAAATGATAAATCTTTCTTCTATATTTTAGTTACAGAAGGTAAAATTTATGCCGGCGACCATGCAAAGCAGCTTGCACCGCTTAAAGTGGATACATGGTATGATGTTGACGCGGTATTTAACTTGAATACCAAAACATATACAGTAAGTATTTCAGACGGAACAGATACTATAAAAGCGGCAATCTTATATTCGGAAATACTGATATGACAGACATAAATTCTGTGAGAATGCAGTGCTGGAGTAAGGTAAATGCAAACGCTGATTTTGATAATTTGAGTATTAAATCATCTATGGCTGTACCTGAAATTACTGAAAACAGTGTTACATTCTATAATGCGAACGGCGATGCGACAAATGAACTTACCAATGTTTCGACAGGAACCTCTAAGATTGTAATTGATTTTAAGACATATATGGATGCTGACAGTCTTGACGGCATTAAGCTGATAAATAAAAAGACTAATACAGAGGTTGCGGTTACTGCTCAAAAACACAGAAAACATATGAAATGGTACTTGATAAGCTATTGGAGGGTAACACAACATATGCGCTTATTATTCCTGAACTGTTAAAAATCGTAATGACATCGCTCTCGGTGAAGATAAGACAGTAACATTTGTTACTGAGAGCAGTGCAGGAGGTTTATCTGTTAAAATAGCGAATATATCAAACGGTGAACAAGAAGTATCGACCCTGACTGATTTGATAGCGGCAGGCTCGGCAACAACGATTAGCCTGAATTATCAAAATGGTACAGAACCGCAAAATGATACAAATATATGCGTAATAACAAGCTATTATAGCGGTGAAAGACTTGTTAAAACAAGTGTTATGAATAAAACAGTAAGCAAAGATATAGTAAATACCGTCCTTAAATATGATATGCCTATTGAAAGCAAAGACGGAGTGGATTGCATAAAGGTATTTGTTTGGGATACGGTAAACAATATGAAGCCATATTGCAAGAACGCTGTTTTAAGTAATTAAACTATGCAGTCCCGCAGTTTTCTTGTGGGGCTGCGTATAACAGAAATGGTAGGTTGATATGAAATTTTTAAACGATGCTTTTGGGAATTTGCATTATTGCACTGCTTTTGCAAACGGTAGTATCGGCATTTAATGTAGAAAAGGTTATCGGAATTGATATTAACAGTGAAACATTCTGCAATGCTTTATAAGGTCAGCGGATAAAGTTTTACTCGGATATATATAATAAGACATTAAAAAGCAAGACTTTAGAACTTGAGGAAAAGGTTACAGACCATACGGGAGCAATAGTGTGGTCGGACAACAAAGCAATTACAATCAATGCAAAATCAAGAATATTAGAAGCGGTTGTGCCGGAAGTTAATAACAATGGACTATATACATTGAAATGACACTGAAACAAAACGGCACTGTATGCGATGTGTTTAACGGTGAATTTACCGTAACAGAAGGTAAACGGACAACAGATGACGCCGGAGTATGCACACATTTATATCTTTACGGAGATAAAAAATTGTCAGCTTACTAAAAATCTTGGTTTTTCCATGATTCGAGATGAAGCTATGTGGGATTTTGTTGAAAATTCAAGAGGGCAATATAAAATCCCTGACAGAGTTCAAAGTTATGTAGAATATGCCAATCAGAAAAATCTTGATATTTTAATGCCGCTTACATATGGAAATCATTTGTATATGTCAAACACAAGTCAGATGCCATACACTGATGAACAAATAAATGCTTATGTAAATTACTGCAAATTTGTAGTTTCGCATTTTAGAGATGAAGTAAAATATTTTGAGATTTGGAATGAACCTAATATTACTGCGTTTAATCCCGAAAACCGAACAGCGGCAGATTATACGAAATTACTAAAAGCTGCTTATGAAGGAATAAAATCTGTCAATCCTAATGCCGTTGTCATAGGCGGAGTATGTGCTACTCCCGATAATGTTCACGAGTATTATGAGAGCTTGAATAGCGTAGGAGCATATAACTACATGGATGCAATAAGCATACACCCGTATTCGTGCTTCGGAACAAATCCGATAGGTGAAGGAAACAGAGAGTTTGAATGGGTTGTTAATATGCTTGAGAAGTATAATAAACCTATTTGGGTTTCAGAAGTGGGATATTACAGTTCACCTAAATTCAGCGAAGAAGAACAGGCGGCATACGAAGCAAGAACAGCCGTATTGTATAAGGCTAACGGTAAAATAGATAAGGTATTTTTCTATGACTTGCAAGACGATGGTAATGATGCGTCAAATGCAGAGCATAATTTTGGTATGATTACCTCCGATTTAAGAGCAAAACCGAATTTTGCTTCGGTTGCGCAGCAGTTCATTTCACAGGTAATGCTGAAATTAAAGAAACAAAGCGGGCAAATGAATACAGCTTGTTTAAATTCGAAATGATACCGAAAATGAAGATATTTATGCCTTATGGACAAAGGGCGGAAGAAGCATAAATGCAAACATAACATATGGTAATGCGTTTGAGGCTGAATTATCAGGAAATAATCTGAATATAACATTGCCTCAAACAGATAAAAATCTATATTATGCGGATTGTTTCGGAAAAGAAACTCAAGTGCAGAACGGATATAATTTTACACTTGATTATAAGCCGGCATATATTATTTGCCGATAAGCCAATCAAAACAGAGAGGAGATTTTAATGAGAAAGTATAGATTTACAGCCTGTTTAATAGCCGCTTTGCTTTCAACGAGTACGGTTTTGCTGATTTTAATTACAGTGCGGATTACAGCAATGAACGGGTTGTAATAAATGGTGTAACAAACACTGAAACAGAAGAGATTTCTGTTCAGGTCTACAAACCAATGCCGGAAATATATCTGACAGCGGTAATTCTATACTGTTTAATGACCAATACATCTGACGGAGAAAATATGAAATTCCTTTTCGGTATGACGGAGCTGAAAACGGCATATATGAAATCAATGTGCGCGAGTCAGGAACAGATAAAATATATACTAAGAAAATCAAACTTGTTCCCAAGCAGGAATATATAACGGCTGTTTCAGAGCTTAACAAGGCATCGCAGTCCTCAGAACAGGATTTTGTAAATGCTTTTAATACCTACGGAAATGTATTTGACATTGATGAGGAATTAAAAAGGGTAAGTCTTTTCAGGATTCAGTAAAGAAACTTGCCGCCGGAATTAAAACAGTCAGCTAACTGTTGAAAATAATCAGCTAAACGATAAAATAGTGAACACATATGTTATATTAAATGCTGTTAAACAGTCAGAAATAAAAATGTAATCGGATATTTGGATTACTTGCAGCAAAATGACGATTTTATTGCCGATTTATCGAAGATATGCACATCGGATGTAAAAGCTGAATATTTAACATCAAAATTGAAAAATATTGCAGGTTTTGGTGTAGACGGTGCTGATAAATCATTACGCGAAGCATTGATTTTGACGGCGGCGCGCCATAGTAATGTCGGCGCGTTAAAGGCTGTGGTGGAAAAATACGGTGCAGATGTAGGCATGCAGCTATCATCAATAAAATCTTACGCATATAGTTCTGTCAGCGGAAAAGACTATGGCAGCGCGGCAGACCTTAACACAGCATTGAAGAATGCAGAAAGTCCTTCCGAGAGTTCAGGAGGCTCAGGCGGAGGCGGCGGTTCAGGCAGTTCGGGAAATAAATCGAATAGTACAGGCAGTACAGGTGTAACATTCCCTGGAACAGGTAAAGCAGAAGTTCCTGAAATTAACGCAAGATTTATAGACCTTAACACTGTTGAATGGGCATATGAAGCAATTATGGCTCTTGCAGACAATGGCATTGTAAACGGAAAACGGACAACGAGTTTTATCCTAACGATAAAGTAACACGCGAGGAATTTGCAAAGTTGCTTGTTTGTATGGCAAGACTTGAAAACAGCGCATACTCAAACGACCATTTTGCAGATGTAGGCGCAGATGCGTGGTATTCAAGATATGTCAATATTGCTTATGAAAATGGTATATGTAACGGAATAGGCGGCGGTAATTTCGGTGTAGGAAAAGAAATCACACGTCAGGATATGTCTGTTATGGTACATAATCTTTGAAATCAAATCATGAAGCTATGAATCCGCTGCATACGGAATTTGCGGATGATAACGATATTTCCGACTATGCAAAGCCTGCGGTGTCATCTCTTCATCAATGGGAGTCATAAACGGCGTAGGTGATAATATGTTTGCGCCAAAGGATAACGCAACACGCGCACAGGCTGCCGTAATCATTTATGCAGCTTATAAAAGAATGAATGGGGTGATTTCTCAGTGAAGAAAATAATCAGTATAATGTTAAGCGTATTGTTTATTATTAGCAGCGTGAATATAGTGTTTGCCGAAATGAACGTTACTCAGAGGAAAAATACAGGAAGCGTTAGGCATCTTGAAAATATTAGATGTTATATCCGATGATTATACAAAAGATACTGCTGCAAATCAGGAAGTAACAAGAGCAGAGTTCTCATATTATGCGGTTAGGTTAATTAAATTGCAGGACTATAATCAAAGTAATTATATTTTATGATGTACCCGATAGCCATTGGGCATTTGAAAGCATAAACGCGTTAGCTTCGACGGGAGTTGTAAGCGGATACGGCGACCATCTGTTTATGCCCGACCAAAAATAAGCTGTACGGAAGCGACAACGATATTGTTAAGACTGTTTGGATACAGCAGCGAATATTTCGGAGCAAACAAATTTAATTCACTTGCGTCAGAATTAGACTTGCTAAAAGGCTTTAAAGGTTCGTCTGTACTGACTTTGAGGATATGTTGATACTGCTTCGCAATGCGCTGGAGTGTAATTTATGTGAAACGAAGATGGGTATAAATAAATCGTATTACATAGGTGATGAAACTGTGTTATCAAAATATTATGACTGCTATTTTGAAAAGGCATTTTAAGCGGTGCATCACGAATCAGTATTTACGGTGAGCCTATAAATGATAATACCGCGATAATCGATGGGATTGAATATATTAACAATTCAGAAAACCTTGTAGATTATCTTGGTGAGGACATTTCATTTATATATCGCGAAAACGAGCGTGAGGATACACGCGAAATTTTATGGTTTCAATCTCGAAATAAAAATAATGATACAATAACCTTGGGGCTTAAGGATGATAAAGAATATGATGCCTCAAATAATATCTTGAAATATACCTTGGAAAGTGAAAAGCGTACTCGAACAGCACGGCTTGCATCGAATATAACCATTCTTTATAACGGAGATATTTATGATGACATTGATAAGGCATTAAATGCAGAAAACTATACAGTTAAACTGTTAAAAACAAATAACAGCAATGCGTACAATTTAGCTATCGTTGAGGAATATTTTAATGTGGTTGTAAGCGGAGTAAGCTCAGATGATGAATGTATATATAACAGCATAAACGGCGAAAAGTTTCATTAAGCGATAATGATTATGATAAGGTAACCATAATAGACGAAGGCGGTAATCCCACAGAGTTTTCGTCAATCGCAGCAGACGATTGTGTAAGTGTTTATCGCTCGGCAAGCAACAGATTTATAAGAGCTGTTGTAAGCAAGCAAAATTACAGGTGTTATTTCATCAATGAGTAATAGCAATAACCGTAAGACTATAACATTAGACGGTCAGGAGTATGAAACATATACTGATAATGTTGATTTGTTTTCTGTAAAACGGGTGAAACAGTAACATTATTCTTGGATATAAACGGATATATAGCTAAAATCAAAAGTCTACGGCTTCAATTAACGTAGCATTCTTGCTTAATTCTTGGGTTGATGATGCCGGAGATAAAGCGTGGGCAAGACTTTTACATCAACAGGAGAAACGGTAGATTATGAAGCAATCAATAAATTGCGTATAAACGGTAACCGTGTAAACGGAGCGCAGGATATGGTTAATATGCTGTCAAATAAGCAGTTGGTGTTATATAAGCTAAATAATGATAATCAACTGAAACAGATTGACACTGTAACAGCTAACGGAAATCTGAAACAGCTTACATCATTTCAGAGGGCGCGTTTAAATGGGGCAGCGGACGAGTAAATAATAAAACGATTTTAAGCAGAGATACTATTGTCTTTTCTATTCCTAACGATTTGACAAATGCAAAGGAAGAAGATTTTGCTATCAAGCGTTTTCGGATTTTGTAACAGACCAAAATTATAATACAGCGTCATATACTGCATCTGATACGGACGGGGTGGCGGAAATTCTTGTGGTCAAAGGTAGAGAATGGGGTACTCCCGATTATAATTCAGCAATGATTTTGGTAGATGATGTGAATGAGGCTGTGGATGACGATGAAGAACTTGTATATCAGATTTGCGATAACAGAGGACAGTCACGCGTTGAAGTAATGACAGAAAGCAGAGATGTATTGAAGAATGTCAAGGTTGAAAAGGTGATTTAATTAACATTGTCTTAAATGATAAGGGAACTGTAAAAGTGTGGACGTACTTTATGATGAGAATGTAACAGAACAGCTTACAGGAACAAATCTTTATGTTCAGACGCGAGTAATCACTGCTTATGTAAATAAGATGGAAGATAATATCATGAAGATAGGATATGATTCTCCTTTAAGCTATGATGAAAAGTGGAATTGTGAAGGCGTACCTATTTTAATCTATGATTCATCAAGAAGAAAAGACCCTATACAGGTTGGAACTACTGACGATTTAAGAAATCTTGAAGTAACCGCAGACTATTCAAAGATACTTATACAGTCATATTATGCAGAACCGGTACAAATAATAATTTATAAATGAGGAGGATACAAAAATGAAAACAAAACTAATAGCTTTAGCGCTGATGGGAGTTATGTCGTGCAGTGTGCTTGCAGGGTGCTCACAGGGTAAGGTTGCCGAAAAGGACGGCAAGGTTTATGTGTATGATGGCACTTGGCCCGAAGAATCAGCGGTTGACGGTGTAAAGATATGGAAGCATTCAGAGATGATTTCCAAACAGAAAATCCCGATATTGTCATTGTAGATGATGCAGGTAATTATATTGATCCGCAAACCTATGCCGCAAAAGCAAACGCAAAGCAACTGCCGACCTTTAATTATATGATGTTTACAGATGTTAAGGCAAATGCAAAAGCGGGATATTTGCGTGACATTACCGAGATTATGAAGAAGAACGGGCTTGATACCGCGCTTAATGACCAAATGCTTGATTTGGTGACGTATGATGGTAAAATTTATGGTATTCCTGATAATGCCTATGCACAGGGATTGGAAATAAATCTAAATTTATTTGAGCAAGCAGGTCTTATTGAGAATGGAAAACCGAAAGTTCCTAACACTTGGCAGGAATTGGCTGAAACAGCAAAGGTTATAAGAGAAAAACAGGAAAAGCAGGCTATGCACTCCCAACAATAAACAATCAGGGCGGCTGGCATTTTATGAATATAGCGTGGTCATATGGTGTTGAGTTTATGAAGCAGGAAAATGACGGTTCATACACAGCTACGTTTGATTCTCAGGAAATGAGAGATGCGTTGCAGTATATGTATGATTTGAAATGGAAGTACAATGCGCTTCCTGATGATATTGCTATTGATAAAGCTGGATTGGAATCAATGTTTGGTTCTGATGAGGTTGCTATGATGATTGCAGACCCACCTACTCAATCGCTTACAACAGCCTATGATATGAATATTGACGCAATATATGCAGACCGTGTACCGGCAGGACCGAGTGGAAGATTTGCACAGATGGGCGGTATAGTTGTATTTTCACCCGAAGCAACAGATGCTCAGGTAGAAGCGGCATTAAAATGGATGAAGTTCAGAGGAAAGGAAACCCTACAATTACAGAGGAAGAAAAGAGCGTCAGGGCAAATCATATGAGAATGACAGAAGCAAAATTATATCATATTGCCTAAACAACCTATGACAATATGGAAAACGGGCGATAGATATGAGGGAGGATATAAAGCTACGCGCAATACACAAATGTTAAGGCTGAAAATTATGAGAATTATCTCAATATGGAGGACGTAACGATTAAGCCTGAAGAACCTGTATGTTGTCAGGAGTTGTATGCGATTTTGGATAAGCTGATTCAGGAAGTGTTTACTAATGAAAATGCAAATATAGATGAGCTTGTAAAACAGCTAATAATGATTTCAGGTTAATCACTTAGATAAAATGGATTAACAGAAATTGAAAGGAAGTGCAGGAATGAAACAGAGAAAAAATATAGCCTGCAAAAGCGGCTATCATTGGGCGGCAAGGATATTTCCGGCTGGATTTTATTATTCCTACTATACTGCTGTTTTTGTTTATAGTGTGAAATCCTATATATCGGAATGAAGTATTCGTTTTATTCGCTCAAAGGCTTCACTCCTGAATTTGTGGGTCTTGAAAACTTTAAAGATGTGTTGACAGATACAAATTTTATGCAGACGCTCAAAAACACTTTGTTATATGTGTTTTGGTCGTTGATTGTAGGAGCTTCCGCTTCCGTTTATATGTGCGGTAATTGTAAACGAGCTTTGGGTCGGACGGACAATTTTAAGACACTGAGTTATCTTCCATGTGTTATCCCACGCAATGGCGGTATATCTGATTTGGAAGATGATATATCTTGAAGGCGATGGCGGTTTATTGAATATGCTGTTATATTATTTGGGACAGGAACCGGTAAAGTGGCTTGCAAATAAGAATATTGTAATTTTACTTATTATTATAACTATGTCATGGAGCGGCTTTGGAAGTACAATGATTATGTACTTGGCATCGCTCAAGGCATAAACCGTGAGCTATATGAAGCTGCAAGAATTGATGGAGCAGGATTTTGGGGCAGAATACGCTATGTCCTGTTCCCTCATGCGTGGCATAGTGCTTTAATGGCTATAAGGCAAATAATATCTGTATTCCAAATTACAGAGCAGCCTATGACAATGACAGGCGGCGGTCCTAACGGCGCATCTATGAGCTTGGGTTTGCAGATGTATAACTATGCGTTTAAATTTGGTCAAACAGACCGCTCGCTTGCAGTCGGAGTTATTATGTTTGTAATTTTAATTGGATTAACAGTTGTGTATTTTAAATTAGAAAAAAAATACAGTGATTAAGGAGGAATGACAATGAGGATAAAGAGTAAAAATCTCAAGAGAATACGGCTTGTTAAATTCCTCCGATTTAAAGGCGGCAAAATATAAACTATTATACGGTATTATGTACGCTATAATGATTATAATAGCCCTTGTATGTCTTGTTCCTGTTATATGGGTGGCTCTTTCGGGTTTTAAAGAAACGAAAGAAATGTATGCAATACCACCGACATTCTTTCCGAAAAGTATTGATTTATCAAAATACCTGAGATAATTTCAAAAGTTAATTTCGGAAAATATATATTTAATACGTTTAATCTTATTATAGGATGCTTTTGATATATTCTTAAACGGTATAGCCGGATATGTCTTATCAGAGTAAAGCCGAAAGGCTCAGTTGTATTGGAAACACTTATATTTTGGTCTATGATGTTGCCGGGAATAAGTATGGTTCCGTTGTATATGAGCTTTGCAGATGTTCTATTCTGCATGTTAATCTGCTTGGAGGATATTTGCCTCTCTGGATGATGGCAGGAACTAACGCGTTTAATATTTTCTGTTCAGAAATTTCTTTAACGGAATTTCAATGTCATACATTGAAGCGGCAAGATTAGACGGCTGTTCTGAACTGTCAGCGTTTTCGAATTATACTGCCATTAAGCTGCCGATAGTTGCGGTTGTTGCAATATTCAGCATAATCAGCTCTTGGGGTAATTTCCTTTGTATACAGCTTGTGCTGGATAAAGAAATCGCACAATTCTGTTTTGTTGTATGAATTGACGACAGGTACAGCAGTATTAAAAACAATGAATGTTGCTCTTAATGCTCGCAGCTATTCCGCCTATTATTGTTTATATCATTTTTTTCGCGGCAGATTAACGGCGGCGTTGATATGAAGCGGTATAAAGATAATAACAGCAATTGAAAAATCATTTAAGCACAATTTGATTATACGAGGAGTAATAGAATGATTGATAATAAAATGATAAAATAAGGCGTTTAGACCCTCAGCAGTACCGCTTGTAACAGTAGACCCGTATTTCAGTATTTGGTCTATGTGCGATAAATTGAACGATGGGTAACGAGTCATTGGACAGGAAGAAGAAATCCTATGACCGCA
>SCPP01000242.1_pt1 | contig 34888 bp, 62 predicted proteins | sample 6106811 | NCBI WGS metagenome assembly SCPP01 (sample SAMN10720449, study PRJNA508395) | human gut metagenome | isolation source: Participant 2 stool, 15 month | host: Homo sapiens | collected 2018
GGCAGGCTGCCTTTTACATCCTTGCCCCTTTGTCGTGGCTGCTGCACTGTACCAGATGCTTTGCGCTGTAAGGCACAAGCTGGATCAGTCCCTTTGACAGGCAGCCACACATTTACCGCAGGCACACATTTTCCTTGTCAACCACTGCCACGCCGTCAATCACGTGGATGGCATCAAACTGACAGGCCTTTACACAGGAACCAAATCCCATACAGCCGTAGCTGCAGGCCTTGGGCTGCCTCCGGGAACAACGGTGGCTTTGGCGCAGTCCTCGATTCCTGTATAGGTGTACAGGGTTTTGCCTTATCGCAGGTTCCCTTGCAGCGTACAAAGGCTACCTTCTTATCTGCAGCCCCTGCGTCTACACCCAGGATGGAAGCGATCTTCTCTCCTACGGGAGCGCCGCCTACGGGACAGGCATTTGCGGGAGCCTGACCGTTTGCAATGGCCTTTGCCAGAGCATCACAGCCTGCGAAGCCGCAGCCGCCGCAGTTGTTGCCTGGAAGCTCCTCCCGGATCGCCAGCTCTTTTTCATCCACTTCAACCTTGAACTTCTCGCCAAAGAGGCCCAGGCCGATACCAACTACAATACCTACCACCGCAATGACAGCGGCAGCCATAACAATTGCCATAATATTCATCTTCGTCTCCTCCTTCTACAGCAGTCCGGAAAATCCGAAAAATGCGATAGCCATCAGTCCTGCTGTTACAAGGACAATGGGAGATCCCTGGAAGTTATATGGGATATCATTTCCCTCAATACGCTCACGGATACCGGCTAACAGCACGATGGCTACGGTATATCCAAATGCGGTTGCAACACCATTTACCACATCAATGATGGTGTAGTCATTCTGCACATTGGTTAAAGCCACGCCCAGTACGGCGCAGTTTGTGGTAATCAGAGGCAGGAACACACCCAGAGCGTTATACAGGGATACCATGCATTTCTTTAAGAACATTTCCACGATCTGCACCAGGGCTGCGATTACCAGAATAAACACAATGGTTTTTAAGTAATCAAGGCCCAGAGGCTGCAGGATCAGCTTATACAGCAGGCTGGCAGCAATGGATGCGATGGTGATAACGAAGATAACCGCACCTCCCATACCGGCTGCTGTCTCTACCTTCTTGGAAACACCGACGAAGGAACAGATGCCAAGGAACTGGCTTAACACCACGTTGCTGACGAACGCGGAGCTGACGGCAATTACAAGTAATTCTTCATCTACTCTTTCCTCCTATTCTTCCGTCTTCTCTTTGCAGGAAGCGCAGTCGCCGCTGCAGCCCTTGCGTTTCTTCTTATCCTTTACAGAGCCGTTGGTAGCACATGGCAGCTTTAACTTATTCTGAAGTGCTGTCAGGCAGGCCAGAACAAAGAAGGCGCCGGGAGCCAGGATAAAGATAGCAGCAGGCTCATAGGAAGCACGCATTACCTGGATGCCGAAACCGTTCCGGCCCCTAAAGCTCTCTTGCTCCGCCGATAAGGATCAGCGCGATGGTAAAGCCAAGACCCATTCCAAGACCGTCAAAGGCAGAAATGAGGGGCTTGTTCTTCATTGCAAAGGCCTCTGCACGGCCCAGGATGATACAGTTTACAACAATCAGGGGAATATAGATTCCCAGAGCACTGTAAAGGGAAGGGGTAAAGCCTTCCATCAGCATATCTACAATGGTAACCAGAGAAGCTACCACTACGATCTCGCCTGGAAGCCGCACACGGGCGGGAATAATATTTCAGGGCGGAGATCACAATATTTGCCGCAACCAGAACCGCCGTGGTGGAAAGTCCCATACCCGCACCGTTGGTAGCGGAGGTGGTTACTGCTAACGTAGGACAAAGGCCCAGCATCTGGATTAAGATGGGGTTTTCCTTCCATACGCCGTTATAAATTCGTTCCGTATATTTATTCATCTCTTACGCCTCCTACTCTCCGATGCAGTTTTCTACAAAATAGATGGCCGCATTTGCCGCTCCGGTTACTGCATTGGATGTATAAGTTGCGCCGCTGATGGCCTGAATCTGGTTGTCAGCCGAAGGCGCTGTTTTGTTACCTCCAGAGTCTGGGCTGCCTTTCCTGTAAACTGGCCCTTAAACTCCGGCTCTGAAGCCTTCATGCCAAGACCAGGAGTCTCGCTGATGCTCAAAAAGCCGATACCTGTCAGCGTTCCCTCCGCAGTAATGCCTGCCGAGATCTGCACCAGGCCATTGTAACCGTCATTGGAGCTTGCGGTAATCAGGTAGCCAAGCAGAGTTCCGTCCTCAGCCAGAGCCTCCTGGGCTGCGTCAATGGATACGTTTCCAAAGCCCTGCTCTGCAATCTGGGCTGCTCCGGCCTCTACTGCTGCCTTTAACTCATCGGTCTGTTCAAAGGAAGCCGCCTCAGGAAATACCTCCTTGTAGGTAGCTGTATTGGCTGCCAGCTGGGCCTTTGCGATAGGCTCTAAGGTCACCTCGTGGACTGCACCCAGACAGGCGCCTGCTACCAGTGTGATGACAAAGAGAAGAAATGCGTCTTTCATAATTCCTTTCATGCCTTTTTAGCCTCCTTTCCGAATGCTTTTGGAAGGGTCACGCGCTCGATCATGGGCACGAAAAGGTTGCACAGGATGATAGCGTAGGAAACGCCCTCAGGAGAAGCGCCCCACAGACGGAAGATACCGGTTAAAAGTCCCAGCATGATTCCGAATACGATCTGTCCCATAGGTGTAATGGGGCTGGTAACATAATCGGTCGCCATAAAGAACGCTCCGAAGATCAGACCGCCGCCGCATACCTGGGCAAGCACATAATTGGCGTCAAAGCCGCCGAAGATAAATACAAATACAGCCAGGGTAGCTATGTATGTCACAGGAATCTTCCAGCTGATGACTTTCTTTACGATCAGGTAGATGCCGCCGATCAAAAGTGCGATCACAGAAACCTCACCGATGGTTCCGGGAATCCGTCCTACAACCATAGCGGCCAGATCCACGCTTCCCCCTGCCCGCATGGAGGCTAAAGGAGTGGCTCCTGAGACGCTGTCAAAGCCCAGCTTTGCGGATGAGAAATTATTCATATGGCCCGCAAAGGAGATCAGGAGAAAGCATCTTGCTGCCAGAGCCGGGTTCATGAAGTTCTGTCCCAGGCCGCCGTACAGCTGCTTTACTACGACGATCGCAAAATACCGCCGATCACAGGAATCCAAACCGGAATCTCCGGAGGCATATTCAGCGCCAGGATCATACCCGTTACCAGGGCGCTGCCGTCCATAATGGTAATGGGACGGTGCATCAGCTCTCATATACATATTCGCTTGCAATACAGGCAGCTACAGTTGCCAGTATCACAAACAGCGCATGAAAGCCAAAGTTGTATACGCCAAAGGCTGCCGCGGGAAGCATGGCGATGGCCACGTCCAGCATCAGGCTCTGTGTATCCACGCTGCATCTCACATGAGGAGATGAAGATACATTTAATAATTTATTCATGACTTTTGTACCCTCCTACCCTTTCTTCCTGCGGTTTGCCGCAACGGTCTTTCTCATTTCCTTAAAGGCCTGGGTCAGAGGACGCTTAGCCGGACAGATAAAGGTACAGCTTCCGCACTCCATACATTCCATGCCGTTGACCTTCTCAAAACGCTCACAGTCATTTCAAAGCTGCCTGCATCATCATCACAGGAACAATGCGGCTTGGACATACGCTTACGCAGCGGCCGCAGCGGATGCAGGCCGTAGGCTCCAGGGCAGATACCTGATCCTTTGTAAAACAGGTCAGCGCAGAGGAAGTTTTGCTTACAGGGATATCCACGGTAAATAGTGCCTGTCCCATCATGGGACCTCCGGAATAATCTTCTCCGGCTCCTCCTTAAAGCCGCCTGCAGCCTCGATGAGCTCCTGATAATTGGTTCCCAGCTTTACATTGAAGTTGCAGGGCGTATTGACCGCATCGCCGGTAATGGTGATGATCTTGCGCATCAGAGGCGTGCTCTTGCATACCGCCATATAAATAGAAATAACTGTATCTACATTATCTACAATGCAGCCTGCATCGGCAGGAAGCATAGAGGAATTTACCTTTCTTCCGGTTACTGCATAGATAATGGAACGCTCACCGCCCTGAGGATACTTGGTAAGCAGAGGACATACGGTAATCCTTGGCTCATCCTTTACAAGCTCTTCCAGCTTTTAATGGCCTCCGGCTTATTGTTCTCCACCGCGATCACGCCTTTGGCATTGTCAAAGAGCTGAAGGATGACCTTTAAGCCTCCTACTAACTTCTCCGGCTCCTCTACCATCAGACGGTAGTCGCTGGTCAGATAAGGCTCGCACTCCGCTCCGTTTACAATAACGTAATCAATGGCGTTCTCGTCCTTTGGGGTAAGCTTTACATGAGTCGGGAAGCCTGCGCCGCCCAGTCCCACGATGCCTGCTTCCTTGACAATGGAACGGATCTCTTCTTTGACAGTGCCCCTGGATTTCTGTCCTCTCCCAGCCCCTCTACCGTCTCATAGGCTCCGTCATTTTCAACGATCACAGACGGAACCATAGCGCCGTTGGCCGTCCGTCTCGGCTCGATGGCCTTTACTGTACCGGACACGGAGCAGATTACATTTGCAGAAATAAATCCGCCTGCCTCTCCGATCTTCTGCCCCGCCAAAACCCGGTCGCCTTTTGCAACCAGCGGTTTTGCAGGAGCACCTATGTGCTGAGACATAGGATAAACCAGTTCGCCCTTTGGAAGCAGGACCTGAATCGGTTTGCTTTCAGACAGTTCTTTTCCTTCATACGGATGGATACCGCCTTTAAAAGTCGCCAGACCCATAGATTTTTCCCTTCTTTCTTGTACATTTTCTCTTTTTTTGTGAATCTTTCACATTTTTATAGATCTTTCACAGCCTTATCAGTATAGCATAAATAAAGCGTGTATACAATATGTAAACCACTCGTTAAATTTTTAATTATTTTGTTTATTTTTTATCAATTAAGCATTGTTTTCTAATTTGTTCACTTTAATCCAAAAAATGCAGCAGAACTATTTCGCTCTGCTGCATTCCAATCTACGGCTGTGACATCTTTCGTCTCAGACATTTAACGGATAAAGCTGGTGCGCTTTTTCTCCGGTTCCGCCTCAGGAACCGTAATTCCAGCCTTTCTTCCGGCCTCAATGCACTTTAAAAGCCATGCCATATTCCGGCCAAGGGTACGCATGATCTGCATTCCTTCCTCGTCCTGAACGGTTTCCTCTGCACTTCTTCCATGGACCATGTTCCAATACTGGGATGAAACCACCGGCATCTGATTAAAAGTAAAATATTTATTTAACTGATCCAGAGTTGCTGTGGTTCCTGCTCTTCTGGCGGAGGCGATGGCCGCTCCCGGCTTATGAGCTGCAGCGCTTCCGCCGCAGTAGAAGAAACGGTCTAAAAAGGAGGTTATGGCTCCGCTGGCAGATGCATAATGAACCGGAGAGCCAACGATCAGACCGTCGCATTCCTTCATCTTAGCGACTGCCGTATTTACCAGATCCTCATCATGGACACATTTTCCCAGTGTGCCGCAGGCTCCGCAGCCCATGCAGCCCCATACCTGCTGTCCGCCAATGTGAAGAATTTCAGACTCAATTCCTTCCTTTTCTAGTTCCTTTGCAATCTCACACAGCGCTCTCCATGTGCATCCCTCTTTGTGCGGGCTTCCGTTTAACATCAATACTTTCATATTCTATATCCTCCTGCTTGATTTTTTATTTTCTTCTTAAACAGAATCTTCTGATATCTCTCCGATACAGTCCAAAAGCTCTTTTGCGGTAAGATCAGACAGGGAAATCCCTTCCCCTGTGACAATCTGATCTGCCAGCGCTCTCTTTGCCTCCTGAAGGTTTAAAATATTTTCCTCAATGGTATCTTTGGTAATCAGACGGTAAACTGTGACCTGTTTTCCTGGCCAATGCGGTGAGCCCTGTCTGTGGCCTGGTTCTGGCGGCCACATTCCACCAGGGATCATAATGGATCACAATATCCGCTGCTGTTTAACCCCGTTCCTCCTGCCTTGAGGCTGATGAGAAAAACAGGAACATTCTCCTTTGAAAACCGCTCCACCAGCTTTAATCGCTCTTCCTTCGGCACGGCTCCTGTTAAACAGATACTCTCAATCCCTTCTTTTTCCAGCCGGCGGCTGATCCGCTCCAGCATAGAGGTAAACTGAGAAAAAAGAAGGATTTTATGTTCTCCCTCTGTTCCCCGCCGGATCAGATCCATACAGGTTTCCAGCTTAGCCGAACCGGATCTCCATCCCTCCAGGCACAATCCGGGATCGCAGCAGATCTGCCGCAGGCGCATAAGACCGGAAAGGATCTGAAGCTTTGCCCCATTTCCCGGCATATCCTGAGAAAATGTAACGTTTCAGTTCCAGGGCTTTAGCCACATAAAGCATCCTGCTCTCCTCCAGATGGGAATATACCACCTGCTCGATCTTATCAGGAAGCTCTTTTAATACATCCTTTTTCACACGGCGCAGCACAAAGGGACCAATCAGCCGCTTCAGCCGCAAAAGCGCCTCCTGATCCTGATCTCTTAAACCGCCACTCATACTTTTATGAAAAACCGACGGACCAAATAAAAAGCCTGGCATCAGGTAATCAAAATGCTCCACAGCTCTCCCAGCCTGTTTTCCACCGGCGTCCCCTGTAAGCGCAAACCGTGACTGTGCGCTGACTGCCTTTACCGCACGAGCGCTCTGTGTGGCTGCATTTTTAATATACTGGGCCTCGTCAATAATCTGAAATCGGAAACGGATGTCCTGATAAAGAGAAATATCCCGTTTTAAAAGATCGTAGGATGTGATCAGGATCTGGCAGAACGAAGGATTTTCCCTTACAGACTGCAGCAGTTCCCCTCTGGCCGTACTGGAGCCGGCCAAAGACCAGACGCGCCGTTTCGGAGCAAACCTCCTGATCTCACATTCCCAATTATATACCAGAGAAGCCGGACAGACAATAAGGCTGGGAAGCGTCTCCCCCCGGCTGTAGGCATCCTCCAAAAGAGCAATGGTCTGAAGCGTTTTTCCAAGCCCCATATCATCCGCTAAAATCCCGCCAAACCCGTACTGATCCAGAGTTTTCATCCAGCGATATCCTGTTTTCTGGTATTCTCTCAGCACACCTTCCAAAGCCTCAGGGAGCGGATCTGAGCTGTCTTCTACAGAACTGATCCCCCGAATCACAGCCTTAAACAACCGGTCTCTGTAAAGCGCCACTCCTGACCCCTCTTTTAAAAGATGATCCACATACACAGCCCGATAGGACGGGAGCCGGATCTGTCCTGCTTCCAGTTCTTTTTTCGTTATGCCAAGTTCCTTTGCCAGGCGCATCACTGTATAGATGCCCCTTCTCCCAGCTCTAAAAACTGTCCTGTTTTTAAACGGTAATACTTTTCTGGCTGTAGGCCTCCAGGATTTTTGTCAGTTCCTTCACAGAAAACTCTTCCGAATCCACCGTAAGCTCCAGCCACCCGGCTGCCAGACGTACCTCTGCTTTTATCCCTGGTGTTCGGATCACTCTCCAGTTTTTCATATTTTCTGCCAGATAAACCTCTCCCAGAGCCTTAAATTCATCCATCCCGGTACCCAGCAGACGATACAGGGCATCCTCATCCTTGCGGATCACCAAACGTCCGTCTGTGCTGCTTTTGCATTTAAAATACGTTCCAATGACCTGGCTGATCTTAAATTCCCCGGTACATCCCGACAGACCGTTCTGGGAAGCGCTTCATCTTCTATGGGATGAAACCTGTATTCTCCATAAGACAGATATGGCTCCATATAGAGCGTTCCATCTTCTCCTGCTTCAAAGTAAAACTCTGCCTTTAACGGTTCCGGCTCATACTGGTCTAATTCCACTTCCTCCAGACGGATCCGGCTGTATCCTTGGATCCGTTTTAATACTCGCTGCTGAAAAAGAGGAATATCCTTATCTGCTATCAGGATCTGGCTTTCTCTGTCTGTGCGGATCTGTTCCAGGAAAATCGCTGCCGAACGTGAAAATGCTTCACCGCAGCAATACAGACGCTTTCCGGCTGCAAGATATAAATGACGGCTTCCTCCAAAAACTGCCTGCACTGCCTGAGGGGTTTCCTGTTCACCATCCTGTTCCAGAACCCCCTCCAAACGTACCCGAATACCATCTCTCCGTACCGGCTTACCAGAACCGCCAGTTCCGGCTCTGAGCATTCCAGAGAAAATATCCCTCCGCTGCCCTGAGGCAGGCGAACCTCCAGCCCTTTTTCTCCTGATGTATTTTTTAATAAAATCTCAAAAAACCGATCCCGGTCCAGTCTGCCTAAAGTCACGCGTCTGAGAGCCTTCTGATGCTCCATAAGCTCCAGGATCAGATCCACGAGCAGCCTCGATACCGGTTCAAAGACCGTTCTTTGATGATGGAAGGCCAGCTCCTTTCCATAGGATACGTAAGCTCCCCCTCTAGGGCTGTACAGAAGGCCGGAAGATCTCTCAATGCATACATACGCTCTCTTCCGAGCTTAAATTCCGCCTGTATATCCCGGCCTTCCAGAAACAACACTGGTTCGATGCGTACCTGGGAGCCCTCCTCTTCTTCCAGAATATCCGCTACTGCACGGTTTGTATACTCCCGGATCATGGCATGAGCCTGAAAAGAAGTACGGATCGGAGGCTTCAGGGCTTCCTTTTTATATTTCTTATAATATGCAAAAAGGGCCTCCCCATGGGCGCAGATGCCCTGTAAGAATTCCTTCTGCACAGGTACAGGAATAATCCCTTACCTGGTCATTTTAAGATACAGCTGAACCTTATATATGGGCCTGGTCTTCTACCAGGCCCTTTACACCAGCCCTCCTTTCCAAAAGCTGCTGGTTTCCATTTTTTCAATCTTCATTGACATGAAATCCATCCTGCCTTTACAGGCTCTGGTTTACATCCGCTCCGGCGCTTCGATCCCCAGAAGGCCGATACAAGTCTCAAGCACCCGCTTAGTAAGGGTGATCAGGCCGATGTAGCTGTCCTTTCTGGCCTCATCTTCCTCAGAGAGGATCTTGGTATCGTGGTAAAAACTGTTAAATGCATTAGCAGTCTCATAGACATACTGGCAGATCTTGTGCGGAGCTGTTTCTGCAAAGCTGTTTTCCAGTACCTCGCTGTATTTTGCCAGCTGAAGCATAAGGGCTTTTCAGAAGCTCCTGCTGCCGGAAGGATCTTTTCTCAGCGGCCAGCTCGCTGACACTTCCTCCATTTTCCTTTGTATTTTCCAAGAATGGACTTAATACGCACAATGGTATAAAGGATGTAGGGACCTGTATTTCCTTCAAAGGAAATAAACCGATCCATATCAATATATAATCCTTAGAAGCCTGATTGACAGATCGCCATACTTTAACGCAGCAAGGCCCACTACCTTTGCAGTCTCCCTTGCCTCCTCTTCTGATACAGTACGGTTTTCCATGATGCGGTTAAATACAGCCTCATCAATATCTGAGATCAGCTTTTCCAGACGCATCACGCCGCCTTCTCTTGTTTTAAAAGGCTTTCCGTCCTTGCCGTTCATGGTGCCGAAGCCCAAAAAGATCATCTTTGTATCCGGCTTTACGATTTCTGCCTTTCTGGACACCCGGAATACCTGCTCAAAATGCATAGCCTGGCGCTTATCTACTACATAAATATAGCGGTCTGGTTTAAAATCCTGTTCCCTCTCAACGATCGTGGCAAGATCAGAGGTAGCATAAAGGGAAGCTCCGTCTGATTTACGGATCAGACAGGGAGGAATCTCCTTAGTATCGCCCTCTTGGGCCACATCCACAACCAGGGCGCCCTGGCTTTCATAGGCCAGTCCTTTGTCAATGAGCATCTGCACCATATGGTCAATATATGGCTCTGCGTCGCTTTCGCCCTTCCAGAGATCGAAATCTACATTTAAATTAGAGTAATTCTTCTTAAGGTCTGCCACAGATACAGCCAGAATGTGATCCCAGATGGCTCTGAAGGGCTTATATCCCTTCTGAAGCTTTAAGGTCGCCTGATGAGCTCTCTCCTTAAACGCTTCATCCACCTTTGATTTGGCGCTGGCTGCCGGATAAATCTCCTCCAGCTCACTGATGGTAAAGGGAGCCTCTGTGGGATACTCACCCGTATAGGATTCATCAAAGTATACCAGTTCCGGTTTTCTGTCCCTTAATTCTTCGATGATCAGACCCATCTGCAGTCCCCAGTCGCCCAGATGAACATCACCGATCATCTCATATCCCATAAAACGGCCCATGCGCTTGATGCTCTCCGATAATAGCAGAACGCAGATGGCCCAATGAAGGGGCTTTGCCACATTGGCGCCGCCGTAATCCACGATGATCGTTTCCTTTTTCAGGTTCTTCCAGTCCCAGCTTGTCCGCCTCTGCCATACCCTTCATATAATCTGCCAGAAACGCCTCTGACAGCTTCAGATTGATAAAACCAGGCATCACAGCCACTGCTTCGCCAAACATGGGCTGCCCTTTCTGCTGTCAATTTTTCCACTACCGCATTTGCAATATCAATCGGCTTGGTTTTATACGCCTTGGCTGCTGCCATGGCTCCGTTGCACTGGTACTCGCACAGATCCGGCCGGTTGACAAACCACCTTGGCAAATTTATCCTCATAGCCGCAGGCTGTAAAGGCCGCCTTAAGCTTCTGCTCCATCAGATCCAGAATTTTCTTCACTCCACGTTTCTCCTTTTCTGCACTTCTTATAGATGCAAAACTGCCCCGGCAGTGAAGCCGGAGCAATCCTACATTTTCTCACATACAAATGAATTATACACGGGACAGATACTCGCCGGTTCTTGTATCGATCTTGATCCTGTCGCCGATCTCTACGAACAGCGGTACGCTTACAACAGCGCCGGTCTCTACAGTTGCAGGCTTGCTTGCACCGGTTGCTGTATCGCCCTTAAAGCCCGGCTCTGTCTCAGTGATCTCCAGCTCTACAAAAGGGGAGGCTCCACAGAGAATACGTTGCTGCTGTAGGAGCAGACCTGCAGATCTCGTTTTCCTTAACGAACTTTAACGCATCGCCGATCAGATCCTGGTTTAATGCCAGCTGCTCGTAGTTCTCTGTGTTCATAAAGTTGTACAGATCGCCGTCTGCATACAGATACTGCATATCTACACGGTCAATTCTTGCTGCCGGGAATTTTCAGTTACGGAAGGTGCGCTCAACCACACCGCCGTTGATCACATTTTTAACTTGGTACGTACGAAATCAGCGCCCTTACCTGGTTTAACATGCTGGAACTCAAGGATCTGCACTACCTGTCCTTCGATCTCCAGTGTAATTCCATTTCTAAAATCGCCTGCTGATATCATAAAGATATTCCTCCTTAACGTTCTTTGTACAGGACGCTTTTCTCTCCAGCGCCCGCCAGGGCATGACCTGCCTTTGGCGGTCCCCTGTATATCTAATCTTTATATTTTATACTATGTGTCCATGTTTTTCAAGTTCTTTTTACGGCTTTTTCTGTAAAAATAAAGCACAGGCCGTTCCAGATACCGTTTGAGCACGATCTGTATCTCCTCTTTAGGGTCAATGGGCTTTACAAGAATGCTTTTAAGTCCTGCCCGGTTTGCTCCATATACGTCCGTAAACAGCTGGTCTCCCCTCAAAGAGAGTTTCCTTCGGCCCTGTCCCCATACAGGCCATGGCATTTTTATACCCTCTCTTTTGAGGGCTTTCCTCCCTTATGGATATAAGGACTTTTCACCTGCGACGCAAAAGGCTTTACTCTGGCTTCTTTATTATTAGAAAGAAGACAGGTTTTAAATCCCAGCTTTTTTAAATGTTCAAACAAAGCAATGGCTCTCTCATCGGCAGGTGCGCCATGAGGCACCAGCGTATTGTCAATATCAAAGATCACGCCCTTAATCCCCCTGTCCTTCCAGGTTTCAAAGGGGATATCATATGTGGAGTCCCAAATTTCCTGAGGGTAAAATGGTTCAAACATAATCCTTTTGCCTTTCTCCTATTTTTGAGAAGCTTTCCCAGCTCCTCCATAAAGGTGCTCACGTCCTTAAACTCTCTGTACACGGAAGCAAAACGCACATATGCAACCTCGTCCACCTGCTTAAGCTTTTCCATAACCAGTTCACCGATCACCGCAGTAGATATCTCTCCTCCCGATTAAAAATCTGATTCTCAATCTCATCGATCATAACTCCGATCTGCTGGGGAGATACGGGGCGCTTATGGCAGGAGTGGATGATACCGGCTTCAATCTTGGAGCGGTCATATGCCTCTCTGGTATTATCCTTTTAATCACCATAAGGGGCATGGTTTCCAGTTTTTCATAGGTTGTAAAACGCTTCCCGCAGCGCTCGCACTGGCGGCGTCTGCGGATGGAACTGTTATCGTCTGCCGGGACGGGAATCAATTACTTTCGTATCTGCTTCATTACAATAGGGGCATTTCATATGGCTTGCACTTCCCTTCTTTATATAAAATGATGACAATTTATGTCTTTATTTGCATTTATTTTAACCGAAACACTTCTCAAGTGCAAGAACTTTGTAACCAGACCAATGAAAATCATTGGATGGATCGGAATTTTTGCTATAATAAAACAAACTATACTGCAGTGAAAGGCGGATCAAAATGAATTGTGTATATGTAAGAAATCTGCGTCTGGGAGAAGGCACTCCCAAGGTCTGTATTCCTCTTGTGGGAGCTTCGGATGAAGCTCTTTTTGAGGAGATCAAAGCGCTCTCTTCCTATCCGGCGGATCTGGTGGAATGGCGGACAGACTACATGAATGATATTTTTAATGAAGGGCGGCTGACTGGTCTTCTTCCCCGTCTCAGAAAACATTTGGGAAATACGCCTCTTATTTTCACCTTCCGTACCACAAAAGAAGGCGGACAGCGCCAGGCCTCGCCTCAGCAATATAAAACACTGGCTATGGAGGCAATCGCCTCCGGCTGTATCGATCTGATCGATATCGAACTTTTCTCTGATCCGGACAGCATTACAGAGCTTACAGCTCTTGCAAAAGAAAAAGGAGTAAAAACCATTTTTCCAGTCATGACTTTACTCCACCCTCCTGCGGCGAACTCCTGTCACGGCTGCGTCACATGGAAAAACTGGGAGCCGATATTGCAAAGATCGCCGTGATGCCCCGGTGTCCGGAAGATGTGCTGACGCTTCTTACCGCTACCGTTACAGCCCGCCGCCAGCTCACCTGTCCTGTAGTCACCATGGCCATGGCGGGAACAGGGCTCATCAGCCGTGTCTGGGGGGAAATCTTTGGCTCCTGTCTTACTTTTGGTCTGGCAGGACAGGCATCCGCTCCCGGACAGATCGATGCCAGAGAGCTAAAATGTGTGCTGGATATTCTTCATAATAATCTGTAGCAGACATAGGGTATTTCTATAATAGTAAATATATTTCATTTTCAGTAATTCCCTCCCTTTCAGCAAAAATGTGTTAGTTTTAGTCAGTGTTTCACAGAGTGCCGGTTCATCCCCAACAGCTCCGGCACTCCCTTCCAAAGTCAAAAGCCCGCACAAGCTTTTCATACAGCTTTTTCTCATAAAACGACTGCCTGCCAGTGATCCCCCGTCACTGGCAGGCAGTCGTTTAACACTTTACCTTTCCTCTACATTCTTTTCCTTCACATCCACCAGGATAATATCATTTCCGACCTGGCAGATATCGCAAAAGGGAATGATATACTTTCCCTCCCCAGAAAACCGCAGATGCATCCGGGCCCCGGAACGATCAAAGCGGTCATGCATCCCGTTTTCATATCAAAATCCACATCTCCTACGAAACCCAGGCGTTTGCAGTCCTTTATATTTATGACCTCTTTCTGTTTGAGATCGCAAATCGTCATTTTTCCCTCCTGCCTGGCAGTTTTATTTCTTATCCATATATACGCAGAAAGAGCCGGAAGTATTCATTTCCGGCCCATTCTGCTCCCTATGCACAGGGAATTTCAAATATAAAATTTAGAATACAGGGACAACCGCACCCTCATAGGTACTTTCCATAAATGATTTTACCTCATCACTCGTAAGCGCCTCAATGAGAGCCTTTGTTTTTGGACTTTCCTCTTCACCAGCTCTTACGGCGATCACGTTTCCGTAGGTCTGGGCTGCCAGAGATTCCGCGTCCTCTGTTGCCAAAGCGTCGCTTACCTTTAAGCCCGCCTCGATGGCATAGTTTCCGTTGATAACTGCCACATCGCCGTCCTGTAAGGAACGGGGAAGCTGGGCTGCCTCGATCTCTACAATATCAAGGTTCTTTGGATTTTCTACAATATCATTTTTCGTTGCTTCCAGACCTGCATCCTCCTTTAAGGTGATCAGACCCTGGGCCTCTAAAAGAAGAAGGGCTCTTGCCTCATTTGTCAGGTCATTTGGAACAAGAACGGTTCCCTTTTCCGGAATCGCGTCTAAAGAAGCGCTCTTTCCTGCATAGATACCAAAGGGCTCATAGTGGATCACCGCCACACCGGAAAGCTCTGTGCCGTTCTGGGCATTAAAGGAATCCAGATAAGGCTGGTGCTGGAAATAGTTTGCATCCAGATCACCGGAATCCAGCGCATTGTTCGGAAGCACATAATCTGTGTACTCTACAATCTTTAAGTCATAGCCTTTAGAAGCCAAAACCTCTCTGGCAGCCTCCAGAATCTCCGCATGGGGGGCAGGGCTTGCGCCTACGGTCAGCTCTTCCAGTTTTTCAGGGCTCTCTTTCTTCTCCTGTCCTGCATCGGCTTTGCTTTCCTGCTTTTCTGCCGCTGCTGTTGTCTCCTCGGCCGGTTTGGAGCAGCCGGTTAACAGGGATGCAGCTAATGCTGCTGCGATTACTGCTGTTTCTAATGTCTTTCTTTTCATAATAGTTCCTCCTTTTCAGGCCCAGGGCCCTGATATGTATTCTGCGGTTTTAAGCCGCTTAAGATCCGTTTTACCGGATCCTCTTATCGCTCTTTCTTGATATGCGCATAAATACTTCCTGAACAATCTGTACGATCACTACAAGAAGGGCTACTGTAATGAGCATCATCTCTGTCTCATATCTGTGGTAACCGTAACGGATGGCAATATCTCCCAGACCGCCTGCACCTACCGTACCTGCCATGGCAGAGTAGCCGATAATCGTTGTAATGGAAATGGCAGCCCCCACTAAAGGGATGGCTTGGCCTCTGGAAGAAGCACCTTCCATATAATCTGTCCCGCAGACGCACCCATGGACTTGGCTGCCTCGATCACTCCTGCGTCAACCTCCTTTAAAGAGGACTCCACCATACGGCTTATGTAAGGAAACGCGGAAATCACCAGAGGCACTACCGCTGCATTGGGTCCGATGATCTTTCCTACGATCATGCGGGTAAATGGGATGACCATTACAAGAAGGATGATGAAGGGAATGGAGCGAAGGAGATTGATCACAACGCCAAGCACCTTGTTAAACAACGGAAAGGGACTGATTCCATCCCTGTTGACTACAAGGGCAATTCCCACGGGAATACCGATCACATAGGATAAAAATGAGGAAAGTGAAACCATGTATATGGTTTCCCAGATTCCTTTTAAAAGCATATCGATCGTTGTCTGATCAAAGGTCATCTCTAGTGCACCTCCTCAAATGTTACTCCGGCTGTTCTCAGATAATTGCAGATCCGGTCTGCATCCACGGTATCCTCAGGAAGCTGCAGAAGCATCTGCCCCATAGCCTTTCCCTCGATATCTCTGGTATCCGCATGCATGATATTCACCGGGGCCTTGCAGGCCAGGATCATATTTGCGATGATCGGCTCAGAGGATTCCCGTCCGTCAAAAATCACACGGATCATACGGGAACCGCCGAAATTCTTTGTCTGATCAGAGGTATCTCCTAAAATCAGCTGGCGTCCGATATCAGATTTGGGACCGGAAAAGATATCCGATACCTTGCCCGACTCTGCAATATGGCTGTGGTCGATGATCGCCACCCGGTCGCAGATGGCCTCAATGACTGCCATCTCATGAGTGATCATGATCACTGTGATCCCCATTTCCCGGTTAATCTTTTAGCAGCTCCAAAATGGACTTTGTCGTATTGGGATCCAGGGCTTGTTGCCTCATCGCATAATAAAACTCTGGGATTTGTCGCCATGGCTCTTGCAATGGCAACTCTCTGCTTCTGTCCGCCGGAAAGCTGGGCCGGATATGCGTTCATCCGCTCTTCCAGACCAACCAGCTTTAACAGCTCCTTTGCCCTCTCTTTGGCCTTTTCTGCTGTCCATATGAGCAATCTCCATGGGGAAGCACACGTTCTGCAGCACATTTCTCTGGGCCAGCAGGTTAAACTGCTGAAAGATCATTCCCATGGACTGTCTTGCCAGACGCTTTTCCTTTTCCTTCATGGCGGAAAGATTTTTTCCCTCAAAGATTACCCGGCCGGAGGTAGGTTCCTCCAGATAGTTGATACAGCGCACCAGGGTACTCTTTCCTGCTCCGGAAAGACCGATGATACCAAAAATCTCTCCCCGGCGGATTTCCAGATTGATGTCATCTAAAGCAGTCACGGTCCCGTTTGACGTGGCAAACTGTTTGCCCAGACCTTCCAGGCGTATGATGGCCTCTTCTTTATTCTGATCCATTTCTTCATTCCTTTCTCTAATCCTTCCCCTGTTTCCCATCCTCCGGCTAAGAAACAAAACGGGGCCGCAGTCCTGCACGGACCTGCAACCCCGAATGATACGTTCTCCAAAATATATTGATATCATGATTCCAAATCCATACAGATCATTTCCCATTCAGTTTTCAAAGCACGCGGATACACAGCACATGTACATGCTGTTCATCATATCCATATTCTGCATGGCTTTGAACTGATTCATGAAAATCCTCCTGCCTGGACTGGTAATCATTTCCTATAATACTGCTAGGAATAATGTCAGTTTTAAAGATACCGCACTTATACCGGTTTGTCAAGAATTTTTTCCTGCCATCCGGCTCTGAAAGGCAATTAGGCAATTAACAGCACAGATCTACGATTACCTGAGCAAAAATCTTTGCACTGGTAAGAAGCTCGTCAATCACTGCAAACTCGTCGGCTCCGTGCATCTTATTGTCAGTACCTGGCATGGAAGCGCCGAAGGCAACTCCATTTTCCAGATGATGCACATAGGTTCCGCCTCCTGTGGACTCACAATGTCCCTCTAATCCGGTATACTCCTCATAGGCCTTTAAAAGTGTCTTTACAAAATGGGAGTTTCCGTCTACATGGTGAGGCGCTGTCATATGGTCTGCCTGTAAGGTAAGGCCTTCCTCTGCCATACGGGCGCGGATCACATTTAAGCTGTTCTCCTCCGTAGCACACAGACAGGCACGACAGTCAAACGCTCCCTCCAGGTGGTCTTTATCCAGGGTGAGCATATCAAATGCCAGGGTCAGAGGACCGGAAAGTTCATCCTCCATGGCGATTCCTACAGCCTTTCCTCTGGTATCACCATGAGGGAAGAGGGTTACAAGGCTCTTTACTGCCTGAAGCTGAGGGCAGTCTGCCAGCGGCAGGCTTACCAGATAGGATAACAGGCCTGTAAGAGCATTATTTCCCTCATCCGGAGTGGATGCATGAGCGCCCTTTCCTTCAACAGTAATCTGGATTCCGTCCTCCGTCTCTCCAAAGCTGAAGGAAAGTCCCGTCTGCTTTTCAACCGCATCCGCAGCCTGAGTGAGAACCTCTGCTTCAAGACCTGCCACTACGGCCTTTGCCTTGCCGGGAACTACATTTACCTTAATGCCAGCGTCAATGGAAACAATCTTTGGCAGAGCCTCAGAAGCTTCAAAGAAGCAGAAAAGCCCCTGGGATGCGTCCCTTTTCAATATTGATCACAGGGAAGGAGGCATCCGGTGAAAATGTCATGGGTGCTTCCTTCTCACGCTTATAGTACACCTCGATATCGCTGCTTCCGCACTCCTCATCGGTTCCCAAAATCAGGCGCACGTTTTTTCTTTACAGGGATGCCAAGCTCCTTTATGGCACGCATGGCATAAAGAGCAGCCACTGCCGGCCCCTTGTCATCTGCCGTACCGCGGCCATACAGCTTTCCATCCTTTTCCACAGGCTCAAAGGGCTCTGTAACGGTCCAACCCTCTCCTGCGGGAACCACATCCAGATGTGCCAGGATATCCAGCTGGCGCTCCTTATCATTTAAATCAGCTGTTCCCACATAGTTATCATAATTGGTAATGGAAAAACCATAATCCTCCATCATAGCCAGAGCAGCGTGAAGGGCATCAAATGCGCCGTCGCCATAAGGCTTTCCCTCGGTATAGGGCATTTTCTCACTGTTAATCCGGCAGAGCTTGCAGATATCGTCAATCATCTCCTGCCTGTGGGAATCGATAAATCCCTCTATTTCTTTTCTGTACATATTGTCCTCCTTTTGCCGCCCTTTTTGTATGGGCACTTATTTACTTAAACATACCTGCCAATGTTTCGTTTACAACCTTTCCGTCTGCCTTTCCCTTCACTCTGGGCATCAGAACCTTCATGATCGCACCCTTATCCTTGGGAGAGGGCGCATCGATCCCCAGCTCTGCAAGAACCTCTGCGATCACCTGGCGGATCTGATCCACACTCATATCCTCCGGAGCAAATTCCTTATATACAGCCAGTCTCTGGGCAGCTTCGCTGCGGATATCTTCACGGTCTGCAGGAGCCAGGTCATACGTCTCCTGTGTCTGCTTGATTTCTTTTGACAACTGCATTTTCCTCGGCCTCAGTCAGGGCTCTCTCTTGTCGATCTCCGCATTTTTAAGAGCGGAAAGCAGCATGGACAGGGAATCTTTTCTTGCCTTGTCTTTTGCCTTCATAGCCTCTACCATTGCAGCTCTTACTACTTCTACCTTTGACATCTCTAAAACCTCCTTTATCTATGAGGGCACAGCAGCCGGACAGGAAACCTGTCTGCTAATTGGTGCCGAACTCGCTTAATTTAAGACCCGGATTGCGGTCTAATACCATACCTACGCTCCAGCTGTTGATAAATAAAAGCAGAGGATTTCCCTTTAAGTCGCAGATGCGCTTCATGTCGGAGGTTCCCATCAGACGGGCCACATCCACCTCCTGAGGATTCTCCACCCAGCGGATATGCTCATAAGGCAGTTTTTCCAGGATAACCTCTACATTGTATTCGCTCTGCAGACGGTAGGTTAATACCTCAAACTGAAGTACGCCTACTACGCCTACGATGATCTCTTCCATACCTGTGTTAAATTCCTGGAAAATCTGGATCGCACCCTCCTGCGCAATCTGGTTGATTCCCTTAACGAACTGTTTTCTCTTCATCGTATCCACCTGACGCACTCTGGCAAAATGCTCCGGCGCAAAGGTCGGGATCCCCTCAAATTCAAACTTTTCATTGGATGTGCACAGCGTATCTCCGATAGAGAAAATGCCCGGATCAAATACGCCGATAATATCGCCCGCATACGCCTCTTCCACGATCTTACGATGCTGTGCCATAAGCTGCTGAGGCTGTGTTAAGCGGATCTTTTTTCCGCCCTGAACGTGGTTCACTTCCATGCCTGCCTCGAACTTTCCGGAACAGATCCGCATAAACGCGATCCTGTCACGGTGTGCTTTATTCATATTGGCCTGGATTTTAAATACAAAGGCGGAAAAGTCCTTGCGGAATGGATCGATCTCTCCTGTAAGGGACTTTCTTGGCAGGGGAGAGGTGGTCATTTTCAGGAAATGCTCAAAAGGTCTCCACACCGAAATTCGTCAGGGCAGAACCGAAAAATACAGGAGAAAGATCTCCCCTCTGCACCCGATCCATATCCAGCTCATCGCTGGCGCCGTCCAAAAGCTCAATGTCGTCCATCAGCTGCTGGTAATAAATGGGGCCGATGACGGATTCTGCCTCCGGGCTTTCTGCCTCAAATTCCCTGGTTGCAACCTCCTTTGCGCCTCCCATGGCAGCGGTAAAGTGGAAATTTTCTTTGTAAAGCGGTCGTAAACACCCTTGAAATTCTTTCCGCAGCCGATGGGCCAGTTCACCGGACAGGTGCGGATGCCCAGCACCTCCTCGATCTCGTCCAAAAGCTCATATGGATCTCTGGCCTCACGGTCAAATTTGTTAATAAATGTAAAAATTGGGATATGGCGCATGACGCAGACCTTAAAGAGCTTTCTCGTCTGGGCCTCCACACCCTTGGAGGCATCAATTACCATGACCGCGGAATCAGCCGCCATAAGGGTACGGTAAGTATCCTCTGAGAAATCCTGATGGCCCGGCGTATCCAGAATGTTGATGCAGTAACCGTCATAATGGAACTGCAATACGGAAGAAGTAACGGAAATACCTCTCTCCTTTTCAATTTCCATCCAGTCGGAAACTGCATGCTTTGCCGCCTTGCGGCCTTTACCGTACCTGCCAGATTGATGGCGCCTCCGTAAAGGAGGAACTTCTCTGTCAGTGTGGTTTTACCTGCGTCTGGGTGGGAAATAATGGCAAAGGTTCTGCGCTTTTTTATCTGTTCTATCATCTGATCATCTGTCTGTGACAATGGTCTTATCCTCCGTTCCTGCTGATTGCGCCCCTTAAGGGGACGAGCTGTTCATATGATGTTGGGGCACCGCCCAAGATCCAAAATCCTCCTGCAAGCAGGCTTGCGTCGGATTTCGAACCTTTTGCCCCTGGTATCCTACATATTTTATTATGATTAAAGGGTAAAGTCAAGACGGTTCCTGATCTCGTCCAACAGGCGGTGGGCTACCTCCTGTTTCGTCATCTCGGGAAGCTCTGTCTGTCCTTCTTTGGTGATCAGGGTCACTACGTTAGTGTCTGTACCGAAGCCGGCTCCCTCTGTTTTCAGATTGTTAGCCACGATCATATCAATGTTCTTGCGTTCCAGTTTGGCCCTTGAATTTGCCAGAAGGTCTCTTGTTTCCATGGAAAAGCCGCAAAGGAACTGGCCTTCATGGCGGTGAGCTCCCAGCCAGCCTAAAATATCATCCGTGCGTTCCAGTTCAATCTTCATGTCGCCTTCGGATTTTTTAATCTTATCCTCTGCCTGATGGGCGGGACGGTAATCTGCCACTGCTGCTGCCTTAATAATAATATCCTGCTCTTTCGCCGCCCCTGTAACTGCCTCATACATCTGTTTTGCGCTCTCTGCCGGTACGGTTTTCACAAACAGAGGCGCCTTTATGGATACGGGGCCTGTGACAAGGGTCACATCTGCTCCGCGGTATGCAGCCGCCTCTGCAATCGCATACCCCATCTTTCCGGTAGAATGATTCGTAATATAGCGTACAGGATCAATGGCCTCTCTGGTAGGGCCTGCGGTAACAAGAATTTTCTTTCCCTTTAAGTCTTTGGGAGCAAGGGCGCATCGGATGTATTCCAGAAGGAGCTCCGGCTCCGGCATCTTTCCCGCCCCTGTATCGCCGCAGGCCAGATACCCCGTCGCCGGACGGATGACCTGATGTGATAATACTCCAGAACCTTTAAGTTATCCTGAAGGATTTCATTTTCATACATCCGCGTGTTCATGGCAGGCGAGACGATCTTCGGACAGGTGCAGGCCATAAAGGTAGTGGTCAGCATATCGTCTGCGATCCCGTGGGCCAGCTTTCCGATTACATTGGCAGAGGCCGGGGCCACAAAAGATATCTGCCGTCTTTGCCAGAGATACATGCTCTACGCTAAATTCAAAATTCCGGTCAAAGGTGTCGACCAGGCATTTATGGCCTGTCAGTGTCTCAAAAGTAATGGGATTGATAAAATTCACAGCATTTTTCGTCATTAAAACGTGGACCTCTGCCCCCTGTTTTACCAGGGCGCTGGCCAGGTTTGCGATTTTATAGGCAGCAATGCTGCCCGTAACTCCAAGAAGTATGGTTTTTCCTTTTAACATACGCTTCCTCCGGTTGTCTTTCCGTTTTTTCTATGTTACAATCATAGCACAATTTTTCTTTGATGGAAATACCATCCGCAGAAAGGAGTCTTCTATATGATTTTAGCCATTGATATGGGAAATACAAATACCGTGATCGGCGGGATTGATGAGACAAAGACATATTTTATCGAGCGGGTCACTACAGACCAGAACCGCACGGATACAGAATATGCAGTTACAATTAAAAATGTTCTGGAAATGCATGAAATCCATCCCTCTGCCATCGAGGGAGCCATTCTCTTCTGTGGTCCCCCCCTTAAACTCCACCATCCTGAGGGCGGTAGAAAAGGTTGTGGGGATCCGTCCGCTTTTAGTCGGCCCCGGCATCAAAACAGGCATCAATATTCTGATGGATAATCCCAAAACGCTGGGCAGCGATCTGATCGTAGATGTAGCTGCTGCCATCCACGAGCACCCCCTTCCCCTGGTAGTGATCGACATGGGTACCGCTACTACCATGAGCGTGGCGGATAAACATGGAAATTACATCGGAGGCGTGATCCTTCCGGGTCTGCGTGTATCCTTAAACTCCTTAAGCGGAAAAACCGCCCAGCTTCCCTACATCAGTCTTGAAGTTCCGGATAAAGTCATCGGAAAGAATACCATTGACTGCATGAGAGCAGGCATTATCTTCAGCAATGTAGATATGATCGACGGCCTCTTAGACCGGATGGAAAAGAGCTTGGCGAAGCTCCCACCGTCATCGCTACCGGCGGTCTGGCCCGTTTTATCACGCCTCTGTGCAGACATACGATCATTTACGATGACGCCCTTTTATTAAAGGGACTTTTAATCCTCTACCGAAAAAATACACAGTAGAAACCGGGCCGCAGTTTTTTGCAAATCAGCAAAAGCTGCGGCTGTTTTTATTTGTATCTGCCTCTTCTTTGCTGCGATTCCCATTTTCTGGATAGAAAAAAAAGTATAAAACCGTCCGTATCCGTCCATCATTCTCTTATAGCCGGAATGGAAATACGAAAAGCTTTCCGTGCATAACACAACCAAACGGAGGTACGGACCATGTCATGCTATAAGGTTGAAATCTGCGGCGTCAACACTGCCAAACTGCCGCTTCTGAGCAATGAAGAAAAAGAGCGCTTATTCTCCCGGATCCTGAAAGGGGATATGGATGCAAGAGAAGAATATATCAAAGGAAATCTACGCCTGGTCTTAAGTGTGATCCAGCGTTTTGCCGGAAGCCAGGAAAATATCGATGATCTCTTTCAGATTGGCTGCATCGGCCTGATCAAAGCCATTGACAATTTTGATATTACCCAGAATGTAAAATTTTCCACCTATGCGGTTCCTATGATCCTTGGAGAAGTACGCCGCTATCTGCGGGATAATAACTCCATCCGCGTCAGCCGCTCTCTCAGGGACACCGCGTATAAAGCCCTCTATGCCAGAGAACAGCTCACCCGCCTCCACTCCAAGGAGCCTTCTCTGATGGAAATTTCTCAGGAAATCGGTATTTCCGGAGAAGATATCACCTATGCCCTGGATGCCATCCAGACTCCGGTCAGTCTCTACGAGCCGGTATATACAGACGGCGGGGATCCGCTCTATGTGATGGATCAGATCAGTGATAAAAAGAACCTGGAAGAAAACTGGGTGGAGGATCTTTCCCTTTCAGAAGCCATGAAGCGCCTGCCGAACCGGGAACGCCGCATCATCGATATGCGTTTTTTTGAAGGAAAAACCCAGACCGAGGTTGCAAAAGAAATCCATATCAGCCAGGCTCAGGTATCTCGGCTTGAAAAGCGCCCTAAAATCCATGCGCAGCTATCTGAACAGCTGATTTTATGAAATACTGCAGCTGAAACTTCTGTCCCCTTGTGCCTGCTGCCCGAATATGATACACTGATTGCAGGTTTAACAGTCCCCCTTGGGATAATTCTAGGAAAGCGACAGAACACAAGCATATGGAACAGAATGAACGCAGATTTGCAGTATTGATCGACGCAGACAACGTATCTCCCAAATATATCAAATATATTCTGGATGAGGTATCCGATATTGGTATCGCCACCTATAAACGCATTTACGGCGACTGGACGGACAATGAAAAACGGGCGTGGAAAAATGTGCTCCTGGACTGGTCCGTAAATCCCATCCAGCAGTACAGCTACACCACCGGCAAAATGCCACCGATTCCGCCATGATCATCGATGCCATGGATATTCTGTATTCGGGAAATGTAGACGGCTTCTGCCTGGTATCCAGCGATTCGGACTTTACCAAGCTGGCCCAGAGGCTCAGAGGCCGGTATGTTTGTCATGGGCATCGGGGGCAGAAAACCCCAAAGCCCTTCCGAGCCGCCTGCGATACCTTTAAGCTTCTGGAAATCATTTCTTCGGAAGATGCAGCGGAGACTGCTCCGACAAACAAAGGACGTGCAAATGCCCTTACAGCTTCCAAAACCGAGGTTCCCTCCATTGATGAGATCCAGAAAACCATCACCGGTATTGATGAAATCAAAAGCCATTACAAAACTTCTGATTGAAAACAACAGCCAGAATCAGCCTATCATTCTGGCACGGGTAGAAATTTCCTCACCAAACGCTTCTCTGATTTTGATGTGCGCAATTATGGATATTCCAAACTTTCCACCTTCTTAGAAAGTCTAAATAACAGTGATTTTCAGGTGGTAAAGCTCCACGGCGGCTACTTTGTCCAGGAAAAATCCGCCTCTACCTCCAAGGCTGATATCGAAAAGAGATCATCCGTCTGATCCAGAACAACAAAGGGCATGTAGATAATCTGAGCATCATCCACGAAGAGCTGAAAAGAAATTCCCGGATTTTGATGTAAAACAGTATGGATTCAGCCGGATTTCCAGCTTTATCCGAAGCTTTGGAACCTTTAAGATCAAGGATAATATGGTACAGCTGCGGTAGATGCCTTTACAGTGAAAAATACGCCTTAGTTTCCCTTTACGGAATCTAAGGCGTATTTTTATATTCATTCAGTTCTCCAGTCATCTACTCGAAACGGACAATCTCCTTTTTCAGTCTCTTCATGATTTTTTTCTCCAGTCTGGATATGTAGGACTGAGAGATGCCGAGAAGATCGGCCACTTCTTTCTGAGTCATTTCTTCGCCGTCCTCATCTGCCAGGCCGTAACGCAGTTCTACAATTTTGCGTTCTCGGGGCTCTAAATGGCTGATCGCTGTATTTAAAGATCCTTCTCCGCCTCATCCTCAATTCCCTGGCAGATCACATCCTCATCCGTTCCAAGGATATCTGAGAGCAGAAGTTCATTTCCATCCCAGTCTACATTTAACGGCTCGTCGATGGAAACCTCCAGACGCGTCTTGCTGTTGCGCCTTAGGTACATAAGGATCTCATTTTCAATACATCGGGAAGCATAGGTAGCCAGCTTTATATTTTTATCCGGCTTAAAGGTATTAATCGCCTTTATAAGGCCGATCGTGCCAATGGAAATCAGATCCTCCACTCCTACACTGGTATTATCAAATTTCTTTGCAATATATACCACCAGACGCAGATTGTGTTCGATCAGACAGGATCGGGCCTGATGATCTTCTGAGCTTCCCAAAAGACCGATCATGCGCCCTTCTTCCTCTGTCTCAAGAGGCGGCGGAAGAATATCAGCGCCTCCGATATAATGAACCTCCCCCTGCTTCTGCATCAGCATCGTGCGAAAACCCGGAGCCGTTTTAAACTGAAAACGGTTGGGTATGGATACTTTAACAATCATTTTACTTCCTCCTAGTTTTATGGCGCCGCGATTCCCCTATCTTCCGGCGCCTCCGTCAAACTCCTGTATCAGGACCTCATATTCTCCTTTAGGAGAAAGAGGCTGTTTTACCACAGCCACCAAAGGCCTCGTAAGTGTATAGCAGTTCCCCTGCTGCTCCACCTTTATTTCATCTAATGTCACTGCCGGAAGGAACCCTTCTCCTCCCACACTGCGGTAGGGTATATAAGTCACTCCCCGTACCCTGGGCGATACGGCTTCGATCACTTCCTGAACAGCTACATGAACCGGCCTGCCGCTTACCGGCTCCTTCAGCCGGTTTCCCGTGTCGATCAGCCCCGCCGCCACATACATCCTGCTGCCCTGGCGCAGGGTTACCCTGCACAGGGCCTTTCTTTGCAGCAGGGACGCTGTAAGTCCTCTAAGCCAGCAGACCGCCCCAAAAACGGATGCTGTGCCTCCAAGGAGCATAAGCGCTCCGGACAGATCCGGTATCCCCAGTACCTTAAAACCGCAGGCCAATGGAAAAAAGATCCCTCCGGGCCTTAGCTGCTCTTCAAAAACCATCATGGCTCCTCCAAGAATGACAGCGCTCAGATAGATTCCCGCTGCCGCCCGGCTGATTTCTTTTATCCCCTTTACTTTGAATGCGGCTACTGCCATGGCAGCGCCTGCTGCCCCATACGTTCCTGCCGCCTTAAACGTCAGCGGCATCTGCGGAAATATAGCTGTTACACAGGCCCAGGCCGCCCCCAATGCTGCACCCCTCACGATCTGCGCGGCTCCTGCCCGGTAACAAAGCACTTGATTCACTGCCATAAGCACCATCAAATCCATAGCCATATTTACAGCAAATACTTCATCTATGTAGACTGTATAAACCACCTCGCTTTGGCCTCACCTCCCCTATCAGGCTGTCCTATGGACATTATAACGTTTCTCATATGCAAATACTGTCGAAGGGAGGGGGAAAACAGGAAAAATTTTTCGACAAAAAAACCGGTGAAACGGATAATGATATACATTTATCCATTTCACCGGTCAAATCGGTTCATTAAAATTGTTTATCTCTTATTTTTCAGAAAATCCGGAATATTGATCTGCATTTCTTTATTTGCAGTCGGACGGAAGGATGGCGCCTGATTCTGGGCCGGAGCTGCTGTATTGCTTCCGTTGCTGCTGGCTGCAGTTGATGCCGGAGCGGTAGCTGCAGCGGAAGAGCTGAAGCTTCCTGTTCCCTGTCCAAATCGGGGAGCAGTAAAGGAAGGAGCGGTGTTTCCAGCATTCTGCTGTCCAAAGCTGCGGTTAAAGGAGGGCTGAGCCGGTCTTGTAAAGCCTGCGGAAGCGGTAGCGGCAGCTTCCGGAGCTGCGGCACGTTCTGTCTGGGCTGCAGAAGCTGCAGCAGGTGCCTTGGGCTTAAAATTTGTAAAGCCTGCCATTGCCTTTGTCACAGAAGAAGTGGAATTGTGCTCATCCAGACCGGTAGCAATTACCGTAATGCTTGCCTCATCCTGAGCATTTTCATCATACATGGCACCAAAGATGATATTTGCGTCATCTCCAGCCAGCTCCTGAACATAGCTTGCTGCCTCGTTTGCCTCGATCAGGCTGATGTCACCGGAAATATTGATGATCACATGGCTTGCACCCTCAATAGTCGTCTCAAGCAGCGGGCTGGAAACGGCCTGCTTTACAGCCTCAATGGCCTTGTCGTCGCCCTTTGCCTTGCCGATACCGATGTGTGCGATACCCTTGTCGGTCATAACGGTCTGAACATCTGCGAAGTCCAGATTGATAAGGCCCGGAACATTGATCAGGTCGGTGATTCCCTGAACTGCCTGCTGCAGCACTTCATCTGCCTTCTTTAGAGCATCCGGCATGGTGGTCCGGCGGTCAACGATCTCCAAAAGACGGTCATTGGGGATAACGATCAGAGTATCCACCGCCTGCTTTAAACATTCGATCCCGTTTAAAGCGTTTGTCATACGGGCCTTTGCCTCAAAACGGAAAGGCTTTGTCACAACGCCAACGGTCAGGATTCCCATATCCTTGGCAATCTTCGCAACAACAGGAGCTGCTCCGGTTCCGGTTCCGCCGCCCATGCCGCAGGTAACGAATACCATATCCGCACCTTTTAATGCCTGTGAGATCTCCTCAGAACTTTCCTCTGCGGCCTTCTCACCTACATCCGGTCTTGCGCCTGCACCCAGTCCCTTTGTCAGCTTTTCACCGATCTGCATGGCTGTGGGAGCCTTGCAGAACTGAAGGGCCTGCTTATCCGTATTGATGCCGATGAACTCCACACCTGCGATGTTCTCGTCGATCATGCGGTTTACTGCGTTGTTGCCTGCGCCGCCCACACCTACTACAATGATCCTTGCGGCATTTTCTGACTCATTTATCTTAATCTCTAACAAGATACTTATCCTCCTTATCCCTTTCATGCATCCCGGCTCTCAGAGTCTGTTTTCAGAATGCGTCTCTGTTCTCTTTTCTTCAGATATTCTTTAATATGTCATGCTTTTAGCCTAACTAATAATACTATATTTGATTTTATTAAAAATCAACCCTGAATTTTGTATTTTATTTCTTTTTAAATGTGATCCCTGCCCGGTCATTTGTCTCGCTGTAATCCCCAGTTTCAGTGTTCCACGGATTTCAGCTGGGGCTGATCTGTAAGAATATCATTTAAAACAGAAAGCTTGCTATCAATATTTCCCATATTTCCCAAGATCACTTCCATCTGTCCGATGGTCAGGATCGGCTGGTTATACGCATCAAAGCGGATCTGATCTACCAGGATCTCATAAAGGGAAAGCTGCTGGGTCAGGTTCAAGATTTCCTCAAAGATCCGGCTGTCTGCAACCGGAAGAGGCTGATAGAGCACCACCCGCCCCAGATCCATGCCTGTGATCCAGGGTACCCTCTAACTTTCTGCCGGAACTTTCCACTACAATGCCTTCCCGGTCAAAGTACATATAGCTGCATGTAGGAAAGCCACCTACAATGCTTTTATCATAAATAATGACCTCTGCATGAAGGGCCGTGAAACGATTTTATAATCCTCTACAAATGGAATCTGCTTATGGGGATTAAGTCTGTCCCGCAGATAGGCAATGACTGAATTTTTTCCCATCCGGCCGGAAAAGAGCAGTTCTTTTGCCTGCTCTGCACTGTAGCGGCTGCTTCCTGATACCGTGATCGTCTGGATACGGACAGACAGCACAAGGATAGCCGTGAGCAGAAAAACCGCCACGGCAATCCCCAGGATCATATGCTGTTTTTCGTTTGTTTTTCTCATGCGGTATATCACTCTCCTATCCATTGGATCCTGGCTCCGAGAGCCGATAAATCCCGACAGATGTCCTCATACCCACGTTCAATATGACGGCAGTCCTCGATGACCTCTCCCTTTGCAGCCAGCGCCGCTACTGCCAGCGCTCCCTCCCCGAAGATCTGCTGCCTTTACGGCAGAGCCCTTCAGGGAACCTGCTCCGTAAATAACTGCCGTTTTCCTCCAGCCGAATTAAGGCCCCATTTTTTCAAGCTCTCCAGCTATGCCGAACCGCCCTTCAAACACACGCTCTTCAATCCGGCTCACGCCCGGCCTGCAGCCAGAAAAGCCATGAACGGAGACTGCAGATCCGTAGGGAATTCCGGATACGGCCCCGTTTTAAGAGCGAGAGGCCCGGCAGGACCTTTGCTGCTGATCCGGATCCTTCCTCTTTTCACAGCCGATCCCGCTGAAGCCGTCCGCTGCTTTCAGAAACTGTAACCTTTCCTCCGGATCGGGAAAAAAGGGCCAGAGGAAGCTTGAGCGCCGACGGGCGGACGCCTTTTAAGATTACGTCTCCTCCAGCTGCCATCACAGCAGCCCCATAGGTTCCCGCCACGATCCGGTCGCCTTCTACCCGAAAGGCGCTGTCCCTTAACGATCGCACCCCCTGGATCATCAGGTTTTTTGTGCCTGCACCGCAGATCACAGCTCCCATATTATTAAGGAAGCCGCACAGCTGGCTGATTTCCGGTTCCATGGCAGCACCGCGGATGATCGTTACTCCCTCTGCGAGCACAGCAGCCAAAAGAGCCTGCTCCGTAGCCCCCACGCTGGGATAGGAAAAAACAATCTCCGTCCCCTTAAGACGCCCGTCCTTTCCTGCGCAGGCCTCTATGATCCCGTCTTCTTCGCGGATCACGGCCCCCATTTTATTTAACGCCATAAGATGGAGATCGATGGGCCTTGCTCCGATCAGACAGCCTCCTGGATAACAGCAGTTCCTGCCCCATACGGCCCAGAAGAGCTCCTAATAGAATAATGGATGAACGCATGGACCGGACATATTCCTGAGGCACCTGCGTTTTTTTTATCTCTCCGGCATCAATAAAAACACTGCATCCCCGGCGGATACAGCTGCATCCCAGAGCTTCCAGGATCTTCATCATACAGGCTGTATCCTGTATCCTGGGAACATTGGTAAGAACCGTAAGACCTTTTATGCGGAGAGCGGCCGCCATCATGGAAGGGCCGCATTTTTCGATCCCTGTATGGAAATTTCCCCCTTTAAGGGTATGCATCCACTGACACGGATTGCGGACAAAAGACCACCTCCGCAGCGATTATACTATACAAAAGTATATGCCCTTTATCCGCTGTTTGTGCATTTGTGTTTTGTTTGCTGCATCACTCATACTGCTGCACGTATCTGGTTGGATACACTGAGCACGATCCCCATCTCTACCATAAGAAACAGAACGGATGTGCCTCCATAACTGATAAAGGGAAGGGTAATTCCCGTATTGGGGATCGTATTGGTCACAACGGCAATATTTAAAATAACCTGAATGGCAATATGGGCCATCACTCCCACAACCAAAAGAGCGCCGAACAGATCCGGTGCATCATTGGCGATCATCACAAACCGGTAAATCATAAGAAGAAACAGCATGATAACCGCAATAGCCCAAAAAGACCCAATTCCTCACAAATGATGGCAAAAATCATATCATTCTGGGATTCAGGAAGGAATCCCAGCTTCTGGATGCTTTCGCCCAGTCCCTGCCCCATCAGGCCTCCGGAGCCAATAGCATAAAGTCCCTGAAGGATCTGGAAGCTCTTCGGATCCAGCTCCGGATTCAGCCATGCCTCGATCCGGTTATACTGATACGGTTTAAGAACATGGATATTTAAAAGGAATTTACCCAGAGGCCCGGCGGTCATAAGGATACCCAGCGCCCCTCCGCCGGCCAGGAAAAAGGGCCACTTCACCTTACAGGCTACAAACAGCATAACAAAGCCGATTCCCACCAGGATAATACCTGTACTCAGGTTATTTGCCGCTACGATCGCGCCAATGGCAACCGCCAGCAAAAATACCTTTCCCATAACGGCCCACTGGTTAATTTTTCCTCCCAGCTTCGTAATCACTGCTGCCAGCATGATGATCAACGCAATTTTTGCAAACTCAGAAGGCTGAAATCCGATGGGGCCTATATCCAGCCATCTTTTTTTTCCGTTTACCTCCCGTCCCACCAAGGTTACAATAACCATAAGAATATGAGACAATATATAGGACGGCACGGCCAGCCGGTAGAGCCAGTGATAGTCCATCTTGGAAATGATCAGCATAAAGATAAAGCCTCCCAGGGCGATTCCACCTGGCGCTGCATAAAATAGGCACTGTTATTCAGGGTCATCATTCAGTGGGCCGTATAGGAACTGGCGCTGTAGATCATTACCAGTCCGAAAACGGTGAGGACAATAATGATCACCACCAGGCTCAGATCGTAAAAGCTGCTTTTTCGGAACCGCTCCTGCCTCATAAGCCTGCTTCTGATTCCCATACTCATATGCTGCACGGGCCGCCTGCGTCCGGCTGCCCTGCTGCATTCTCTGACCCTCCCTGGCGGGCTTCTCTGCATCCTCTGGGCCTGAGGGGAACGTCCGCTCGGACGCCTTCTTTCATCCTGCTCATACCGGCTGTTCCGGGAAGTCCTCTGCACCGTACGGCTGCCGGTCCCTCGTCTTTTTTTACTGCCTCCGGGTCTTTGCGCAGACCGGACGTCTCTCACCGAGGCTGCATCATACCGCGCCGGCACTCTGGCCGCCGCTGCTCCCGTTATTCCTTCCGGCTCGTCTCGGCGCTTATTTCCAGCCATTCCTTCTACACCTCCTACAGAGCCATCACGCATTCCTTAAAGACGCGCCCCCGTTCCTCAAAATCCTTAAACATCCCCCAGCTGGCACAGGCCGGGCTTCTTAAAAGCACAGTCTCCGGAATCAGCATAAACAGCGCAGACCTGCACCGCCTCCTGAAGATCCTCCGCATACATAACATCTGTAAAGCCGTGCTCCCTGGCACAGGCCGCAATCCGATCCCTGGTCTGTCCGATCAGCACCAGATACTTTACCCTGCCGGAAAATTCCTTGGCCCAGTCACTGTAATCACTGTGTTTGTCATACCCTCCTGCGATCAGGAGCACCGGCCCCGGCATAGCCTTAAGAGCACGGATGGCAGCCTCCGGATTCGTTCCCTTGGAATCATTATAATAGCGGACTCCGGTGCGTTCCCGCACAAACTCGATCCGATGCTCGACCGGCTTAAACTCCCTGGCCGCTTCTCCAATCGCCTCAAGGGATACGCCAAGGGTCATGGCAGCAGCAGCGGCAGCCATCACATTTTCATAGTTATGCTGGCCTAAAGCTGAAGCTCCTTCACATTTAAAAGAACCGTTTCTTTTCCGGCCTTTGCATATATGATTTCTTCTCCTTTCAGGAAAAATCCGTCCTTTAAGCTCTCTTTTGACGAAAACCAGATTACCTTTGGCTTCAGCCCCTCTTTTTTACCGAATTCCTTTAAAATGGGGTCATCAAAATTCAGGACAACCGTATCCTCCTCCGTCTGGTTCATGGTGATGCACTCTTTGATCTGAGTATACGTTTCCATGGTTCCGTGACGATCCAGATGATCAGGCGTAATATTTAAAATGACGCTTACATTGGGCTTAAAATCCATAATGGTTTCCAGCTGAAAGCTGCTGATCTCAGCTACGGCAACCAAATCCTCTGTCATTTCTGCTGCTTTTGCAGTAAAGGTTCGCCGATATTTCCCACTACAAAAGTTTCCCCATATTTTTTCCTTACCATCGCTCCCGTCAAAGCTGTGGTGGTCGTCTTTCCGTTTGTTCCCGTAATGGCAGCCAGCTTTCCTGCGCTGCACTGATAGGCTAGTTCGACTTCTCCAAGGATTGGGATCCTGGCCTCATCTACTACTGCCACAAAAGGACTTGTAAGAGGAATTCCCGGACTGATAATGCACAGCTCCACCCAAGAAGATCGGAGCGCTTGATCTCCTAAAACAACGTTTACCTTAGCGCCCTCTTCAAACCGGGCCTTGATCTCTTTTTCATCCAGAGCTGTATTCCCATCATAGAGAACTACCTCTCCTCCCCGGTTAAGAATCAGCTTTGCCGCAGCAATGCCGCTTTTGCCGGTTCCCGCAACTAATACTCTCTGACTTTGATCCATTCGTGGTTAAACCTCCTTCTTTGCCTGCTGCCGGAGCTCTTACAGTCCCAGATAAGCGACCATGCATAAAATGGCCGTAACAATAGAAAATACGGCTACAACCCTTGTTTCAGACCATCCGCACAGTTCAAAGTGATGATGGATGGGTGCCATTTTAAAGATTCTCTTTCCCCCTGTCTTTTTAAAATACGTTACCTGAATAATAACAGACAGAACTCCTCTACCAGATAGATCAGACCGATTATGGGAATAAACAGAGGCAGACGCATCATATATGCTGCAGAAGCCACAAAGCCCCCCACAGCGCCAGAGACCCAGTGTCTCCCATGAACACCTTTGCCGGAATATACATTAAAAAGCAGAAAACCCAGAAGGCTTCCCACCACAGCTCCTGTAATGGGGCTGATCCCCATATCCTCCCCAATGGCCACAATGGTTAAAAGTCGCTACAAGTATGGTTACGCTGGTGCACAGACCGTCCAGTCCATCGGTAAAATTCACACCGTTATCCGTTCCCAGCGTTACAAAAACAGAGCCGGAACAAACAGGATACCCAGAGAAAGGAATTTCCCATACTCAAACCCGCCTGTAAAGGGAATGAGCATATCGGTTCCCCACCTCGCCGCTGTTAAGCACATACCAGGCAAAATGCCTGTGATCACGATCTGTCCTGCCAGCTTCTGAGCGGAGTCAATCCTTCCGAACGCTTCAGGATGATCTTGATATAATCGTCAGAAAGCCGATGATCCCAAAACCGGCCGTCATAAAAGCACCGGAATGATCTTCGGATAAGAAGGAATATAAAACAGGGATGTGATAATAATGCTGGATAAAATGATCAGTCCTCCATGGTAGGAGTTCCTGCTTTTAAATGGCTCTGAGGCCCGTCATCCCGGACCTGCTGGCCGAATTTCAGCTTGTGAAGAAAGGGAATGATAATCGGACACAGCAGGGCGCTGATGGCAAATGCAATAATCGCTAATATCGTCTCATGAATCATAGGGCACCTCAATCTCATATTCTGCCGGCAAACGCCGGACAGCAATAATAGTATACGTCTTTTTTAATCAACCAGCTTTCGGCTCCGGCCGGATTCCCATATATGGAAGAATATTTTTAAATAATTCTCCGATCACGGGAGCCGCAATGGTTCCTCCGTAATAGATTCCCTGGGGTTCGTCAATGGTGATCAGGGCCATTACCTGGGATCGTCCGCCGGGGCAAAGACAAGAAAGAGGAAATATATTTTGAGGCTTCTTGGAAGTTTCTCTGAGGTAGCTGTCTTTCCTCCAATGCGGAACCCCTCTAACGCCGCCCGTTTGCCGCTTCCCTCTGCCACAACCTGTTCTAATACATACCGCATGGAAGCGGGTCTCAGAAGACAGGATCTGCTTTCCCTGAGGATAAGAAAGTCCTTTACAGCACCTTCCATCCGAGCGGATCACCCTTACGCCAAAATGAGGCGTAACCCGGTGTCCGCCGTTTACAATGGAAGCCGCTGTCGTAATAAGCTGAATGGGTGTGATCTGAAAGGACTGTCCGAAGATAACGGTAGCTAATTCCACAGCACCCATTTTCCTTTTTATGCATGATCGTGGCTGCTCTCCCGGAAGATCGATCCCTGTTTTTCCCTTAAGACCAAACTGGGTAAAATACTTATAGTACCGGTCCACCCCAGCCGCTGTCCCACATCAATAAACACAGGATTGCA
>SCPP01000254.1_pt1 | contig 34878 bp, 67 predicted proteins | sample 6106811 | NCBI WGS metagenome assembly SCPP01 (sample SAMN10720449, study PRJNA508395) | human gut metagenome | isolation source: Participant 2 stool, 15 month | host: Homo sapiens | collected 2018
CAAAGTTTGCCACCATTCTTGTTTTCATTGCTTCCAGTGTATCATTGTCGATGAACGACACCTCTGGGAGGTCTTTTACGCTTTGGATTGTATCAGACATTTGTTATTACCACCTCCGCCTGCAACTGCCCATCCTCATTGAATGAGAAGTTGATATTTTTACTGTTGCCCTTGGCTCGTACCGCATCCGTCTTGTCGATGATCTCCACTGCGAACTGGCTCTTTTGCCACATCCATCGGCATTCCTACAAAGTCCGTATTCAGACCGAATTCCCGGTCGAGCGGACACCCTCTGCCGTCTGGTATAAGCATTCCAGACACCTTTTAATATCTGCGATGTTCCGCTTGTGTAGTCAAAGGCTACGGTTATGTGTTTTAAATCTATTGTCATTCCGCTGCCCTCCCTACAGATATTCTTCCAATGAAAGATTGACATCCATCTTCTGGATTTCCCAGTACCCATAACAACAAGGTTTGACTGGGTTGCCTGCATGATCTTCCACTTATGCGAGCCTACGGCATGGTTTCCGATGACCAGTTTCTCCACCCTTCCCTGCTGCACTGCTTTTGTGATTTCGTGGAATGTTTTCCACGGCTTCACTCCGTGCTGTGCGTTCAATACGACAGAATTGTACGGTCATCAGTTCCGGGTTGAGGAATTCTGACTGCGGCTTTTTCCGATGCGCTCATGCTTCGCCCAGTTTGCCGATATGGTTCTCTGGTAGTCTGTGAAGTTGAGGATTCTGCTGTCGCTCGTTTCAAAGACGATCAGTTTTCCAAAGTTTCCTATTCTTCCCATCCCATCAACCTCCCAGTGCCTTTACTCTTTTCCAATGCGTCCAACTGTGCCTGCAGGGACGGCTTTCCTTTGTCTTGGCTGTGTCATCCTGCAGGTTGGATATCCCGGTCTTGTTGTCATCAATGTCCGAGAACGCATCGTTTATCTGTTCCAGTGTCACATACGGCTTGTCCTCGTATCCGTACCCTTCGAATTCTATCTTCGGGGCACGCAGGATTATTGTCTGCTTCTTTTCTGAATAGGACATGACTGCTTCATTCACATTGTTGCTCATCTCCTGCCGGAAGATGCCTGCGCCACCCTCATGTGGTGTGTTCGCTGAATTATACACCGGTGCGAGTATGACCCCGGACACCGTGCCGTTGGAAAAGCAAGCCACGACCACGAGGTCGTCTACCTTTGGTATGTTGTACTGCAGGGCGAGGAATGGAAGCTCGCTTGTCACGGAGTCGTCTCTGTCCTCATACACCACTCTGGCTTTCCCCGCTGTGTAATTGATTGAGGATATCTTCCCCAGTCTGATTGTCGCTGCTGCCATGCTCTCCACCTCCTTAGTTTGGGTTTATCCATGACCCCGGCACTCCTGCCTTGGTCGTTAGATTCAGCATACCCTGTGAAATGTTGAATATCGTATATGTTAAGGTCGTCTTGTACCTGTCGGGTGTCCTCCGGTTACCTTGCCAGTGCTTCGGCTGCGGTGTAGTAACCCTTTTCGTAGTGGTCAGTGTGTACTTTCCGCCCTTTACTGGTGTCTGCGTTCCTGTGGACTTCGTTGCCGTGGTAGTCGCTGTGGAGGACTTTGTCTCCGTCTTTGACTTCTTTGCCACAGACTTGGTCGATGATTTGGCATCCGTGAAGCGATCCGCCACTCTCGAAGGTCGAGTTTCTGCTTACATCCGCTTCCGATATCCCATGTGACCTTTTCCACATAGTACTTGCCGTCCAGTTTTCCGAAGCCTTTTATGGTCACGCAAAGTCGCTATGATCTTCCTGTTGGCTCTGGTCATTGTTACCGACATGGTTGTGTCGCCCTTGTTGGCTTCATTGATTTTTGCCAGTGTAATGCGCTCTGCTTCCGATGCGTTGCTCGCTGCATCCGTGACCTTCAGTATCCTGTTTCCGCCACCGACCTCGACCTTTATCGTCTGGTTCTTATCATTGTTGGTGTACTCATATTTCGCCCCGGTGTAGGTTCTGCACAATTTTGTGTTCCATGACCAGTTCGGTTCTATGTTCTGTTCTGTCAGCGTTGCCACTGATTTCTTTTCTCATAGGTGGCTTCGTTAAACACCACGATTTTGTTTTATATATCTTCATGGCGAAGCCGTAGAGTTTACCAACTCGTTATAGAATGAGCAGTCATCCTTCTCGCTCTGCTCCACTTTTCTATTGGTATCCTTGGTGCTTCATAGTACAGTTTGACGCCCGCCCGCTTTGCGACTTCCTGTCCGATATTCTCCAAGGTTGTTTTCTCATATGTTTTGGTTCTCTGTGTTTCCTTGAAGCTGCTGTCTGCCGGAAGTGCCAACGCTTCCAGTTTCAGCTTGACTGGTGTTCCAGAAAAACTGAAATCATCAATCACAAAAGACCCGCAGCTTAATTTCTGCGTATCTCCCTCTTTGCTCCAGTTTTCATAATAATCGTGGCCGCCATGGTGTCTCCCTTGCTTGGAAACCATGACTTGATCCACTTCCTGTCTCTGTCATTGATGTTGAGGGAGGCTGTCGCCTCCCGATGCAACATCTGTGTAACTGAATGACTGGAGGTACTCTGCGAGTTTGGTATCGATCCGCTTTCCGTTATATGAAACGGAGGCGGTTGCTTTCCTGGATCCATGCTTAATCCCTCCATATTGGCAGATCTTCGTCTACCTCATCTGTCAGTTCCGGTGTGGCGAGTGACCCGCCAGAATCCAGGTATTCCAGTAGCAGGCGGTTGTTCTCCATGAGGTATCCTGCGTACTTCTCGTCTCCGTAGACCGGTATGCTATCTTATCCCATGTGTCGCCCTGCATCGTTTCGTATGTGCCTGCCATTCTCTCGCCTCCTTAGAACCTCTTTCTGTCGTTGTCACGCTGCCACTGCTCCATCATTTCATTGAATTCTGCCTGTGACATACGCTCTGCTTCCACCAGATCATCCTTCGTAGGTGCTGCGCCGTTGAAGTTATATACTGGTGCGTAGTTTATTGGTGCTCCGTTTGCTGTCGCAGGTTGCGGTTCGTTTCCACCGCCACTCAGTCTGTCGAGCAGACCGGATATTGGTGTCTGCGTGCTTCCCTGCATTGCTGCCCCGACCTTATCCACCAGTGCCGACAGTGCGTTGCCTGCGCCACCGTTCTGGCTCTCTGCGAGAATGCCTTTTAGGATGGTCGTCATTTTCTCCCATAACTGGGAAAGAGGCACGATTGCTTCTGATTATACTTCTCCGCCTGCCATTAAGTTTCCGCTTTCCGGATTGATTCCGAATGCGGTAGGCTGCGTCATAATGCCACCATTTTTGTACCATTCGATTGAAAACTTAGGCAGTGAGCCTTTTCCTGCGATACCGTATGGTGCTTGTCCTCCACTTACACTGATGTGTGGGAGGTTGAGGTGCGGCAGTGACCACTTGAAGTTAAATGCTCCTTGATTTTGTCCAGTGCTCGGTTACCACGCTTTTCGCTGCTTCCAGTTTGTCACTGAATGCCTGCTTGATATTTCCAAGGACATTCGTGACGGCTGTTTGGGCTGCGTTCAGTTTGTTGTGAATGCACTTGTAATGGAGGATAATTTTCCTCCCGTCAATGTATCCACGGTGCTCATTACACTGGAGAAGGTGCTTGTACTCCTGCCATTGCTCCTGCGACCACTCCTTAATGCCTCCACCTGCGCTGTCATACGCAGATTTCATGGCATCGAGTTTTGCCCTACATTTGCTCTGGCTGTTTCCATGAGGTTTCCGGCTGTGTCTTTGACATTGTTGAATGCTTCCGAAACGCTCGCCTTTACCTCGCCCATCTTGGATGTGAACTTATCCTTGATGGCTGATAACTTTCCGCCTGTCAGATTGTCTATGAATGTGTATCCGGCTGTGTAATATCCTTTGACACCCTCGACCGCTGCGGCTGCTACACCCTTGATTCCGCCACCGTGTTGCTCGTATGCGGTTTTCATGTTGTTCAGCTTTTCGCTTACAGTGTCCTTGGCTGCCTGTAATACTGTACCTGCCGTCTGCTTCACATTGTTCCAACATTCGGACGCTTTTTCTTTAATTGCCGTCAACTTTCCGCCTGTGGCTGTGTCTATGGCATTAAATGCTCCGGTTACTACACCCTTCAGTGCGTTCAAAGGAGCGAGTGCCAACGATTTCAGCGCATTAAATGCTCCGGGAAGATGTTTTCAGTCCATCCAGTGCCCTGCTCCAGTCTCCGGTAAATACCCCGGCTACGAAGTCAATGATTCCTGGAATACCTGTTTCACTCCGTCAATTACTCCCTTGACGGTTGTCCACCATCCATCAAATACACCCTTGATAAATTCGAAGGCTACCGGGAATTTATCTTTGAAGCCAATCCACCGCATTGCAGACCGCATCTTTCAATGCGGAGAACTTTGCGGAGATCCACTCTCCGAGTTGCCCTGCCTTTTCCTTTACCGTATCCCAGTTTTTATACAGTAATACACCGATAGCGATTACTGCTCCGATTGCCAGAATTACTAAGCCAATCGGACTGGTTAAGAATGTAAACGTTGCACCCAATGCGGTCGTTACCGCTGTTGCCGCCGTGCAGACCACGTTCCATGCGGTTGTGGCTGCTGTTTGTGCCCATGTTGCTGCTGTGGATGCTGCTTTCACGATTGCGTCCTTGGCATATAGTGCGTTCAGATACAATGTTTCCGCTTTATCCTTTATCTTGCTACCCGAAGCAGTGTCATTGCCTTGGTAACCTTTGCGATCTCTATCGCTGTTTTCGCAAGTTTAAATCCTGCGATGGCTGTCGCCAGTGTGGTCACGGTAGGTATAAAACCTTTCCATTCCACGAATTTGTCGAGTACATTTGCCGCTGCTCCCAGTACATCCAATAGTGCCCCGACCAGTGCCGGAAGTCCTCCGCTTACCAGACTGCTTGCATCATCACTTGCGCCCCGAAGGCTTCCGAGAATTTCTGTTGCACATCTGATAACAAATCCATGATTGCCTGTAGCTGTGGCTCATGCTCTGCAATTGTATCTTTTAATCCGCCCAGTGTTGCTTCGGCGGTGCTTCCTATCCATCCAATGAATGACTGGAAATCATCCCACAGGTTCTGGATCACCAAGGAATGTCTGTACGCTTCCGGGCAGTTCCACACCGAAATCTTCCGCCAGTGTTGACGAGAATGCTTCGGATAAACTCTGACCGTCCACTATCTTTCCGACAAAATCCAGAACACCGCCTGCCATCTGACCGACTCCGTTCATGAATTCTTGGATTGGTAGTTTCTGAATGAGTTCGCTGAACCCTGCCGTAATATCCGGGATTTTCAATGCCACCGCATCTATGATCTGCATCGCATACGGTCGAAGTCCTCTACCATGCTTATCTTTAGGTCGCTGATTGCCGACTGGAATCGTGCCAGTGCGCCTTGTAATGTTCCGGTCGCTGTTGCATCCATTGCATCCAGTGCGCCAGTCGAATTGTCGATTGCTCCGGCGAGTTCATCCCATGCTGATGCAGCCGTTTACTCCTCTTTTACTCCGTCCAGTAAGTAACCAAACTGTGAGTAGTAGTTCGTTCCGGCAATTGCTGACATATAGGAGTTTTTCTGCTCCTGCGTCATTCCTGCCATTGCACCGTTTAAGTCCACGAGGATATCCCTCATGTTCCTCATTTCCCCGGAACTGTCGTAAACTGCGACACCTAAATCCTTGAATGCCTTTTGCGCTACATCCTTGGTGCTGATTCGTACAAGCATTGAGTTCAACGCTGTGCCTGCTTCACTGCCCTTGATACCGTTGTTCGCCAAGATTCCGAGTGCTGTGGAGGTTTCCTTGTAGTTCATGCCTGCGGCTCTGGCTGCACCACCACATCCGATGAATGCATCCATAAGGTCTGCCGCCGTGGTATTCGCCTTGTTGTTGGTCGTTACGATAACATCGAGGTATCCCTGTAAGTCATCTATTCCAACTCCATGGCACTCATGGAGTCTGTTACCTGGTCACTGGTGGTAGCAAGGTCTGCCTGCGTTGCTTCTGCGAGTTTAAGCACTGGTGTTAAGGCTGCGGTACTTTCTTCCACATTCCATCCCGCCAGTGCCATATATCCCAAGGCATCGGCCGCCTCCGAAGCCGTGAAGGTTGTCGCTTTACCTGCTTCTCTGGCCGCAGCAGACAGTTTCGCATAATCGTCCGCAGATGCCTGCGATAGCAGAGGTGTTTGCCATTGCCTGTTCAAATTCCGCATACTCATCAACCGCACCGGATATGAAGTCTCCGACCTTAACGGCTGCGAATGCTGCGGCCGCCACTGCTGCGGCTTTCTTAGCAACGCTCGCTATTTTGTTTAATCCGTCCTCGGTTACCTGAGACTTTGCTTGAAGAGTTTTCGACCTTGCCTGCGATTTTAATGGCGAGTTCCTGCTCTTTGCTGCTGCTTGCCAATGTCTGCCACCTCCTCGGCTATTTCCCGCAATTCAAAACGGACAGAGATAGAAAGAAATCTATCCCATGTAATGTCATTGATAACTGTATTGCGAGTTTTCGGAGGTTTGCACCGTCAGTTGGACTTATTCCGCTCCGTAGAAAAGCTGTCACACGGTTCTTGACCTTGACTGCTTCCTTCGGGTGTAATCCCTTGAAAAATTCCACCGGAAGCTTGGTTGCCTTGGCAGCGATGATACACGCATACTCCAAGGACATTTCCGGGAGGAATGTAAATGATCCGGTTCTGTCCAGAATCTTATTCGCTGCGATCATGTCCGCTGCTGTCAGATTGTCCAGTCCGCTCAGATCGATTTTGTCATAGGTTTCGCCCTCGAATGTGTACGGCTTATTAAAACTACCGTATACTCGTTCTCGATCACTTCTCCGTCTTTGTCCAATACCTCTACTGCTACCTCTGTTTTCTTTGCTTCTTTTCCATCTTGCTCGTCCTCCTTAATTAGCACTGCTTTCTGATTTTTGCCAGTAAATCCGAACCGTTGACCTTGTAAACATTGTTGATTTTGTCAAGTTCGATTCTCTGCTTTCCGTCCAACTCAATCATGATGTATGTGATCTCCACTGTCACTGCTGCGTCCATCGCTCCGCCCTGCTTCACGGTGCCGCCTGTGAGTTTCTTCTGTCGTCCACGGACAACTACTCTCATTCCCTTATAGTCAATACCACCTGTGCTCTTGACTGTGAACTGCTCACTGGCTCTGAGTGTCAGATTCAGCGAAGTTGCCGGGGACATGAGTTTGAATGCGTCCTCATCGAGGATGCGGAACGGAATCTCCAGTTCCATGCTTCCGAACTGTCCGATGATTACTTCCTCGATTTCTCCAAGGATACCGGGACCGCTCAGTGTCTCGGTCATTCCCTCGAAGTCCGGCAGGAGATTTCCGTCAGACCCACGAGTGCTGTTCCGTTGTTGTAAAGGTTGAAGTTATTAATAACCAGGAATACCTAATGCGCCCATTCTTATTCACCTCCGTTTAATGCTGCGGATAACATATCCGGGTCAAATTCCAAAATGTTGAGGATATCCTCTGCAGGTACATACGGTGCGAGGTACTGGTGGAACTGGATCTTGCCGTTGAGGATGTCCGTTACCGGATTTTCGTCCTCGCTGAATTCAATTCTCGCCCTGCACACTTGCCCTGTGATACATAGGAGTTTCCTGATGTTCTCGCTGTCTACGATGGACTCGATGAGACGGTAGTTGCCCGGTTCATCGACTTTCTGCTTGTAGGTCAGAATGAAGCTGTTACCCCACCATGAGAAAAATCTACGGCAGCAAAACCATCTGTCTTTCGGGTCTGTATTCGCCGGATAGCACGCTGTGTTATTGCCCCATGACTTCCATCCGGAATCATTGATTGCGGTAATGATTCCCTGTCCGTTTAAGAGGTTCGCCTGCGGCTGATCCAGTGTTACCTCTGTTCCATCTTCCAGGCAGAGACCAGTGATTCCGATCAGCTTATTGGAAGGGGAGAGGTTCGGCACGTCATCGTTGCTTGCGTCTGTGTATGCTGTCAACGCTCCGAAGATAGCGGAATATGCATACTGCTTCGTTCCGACCTTTACCTGCGGCCAGAGAAGTGCTGCGTGCTTGTTGGTGTATCCGTTCTTATTCTTCCAGTCGTTGCAGTCTGTGTACTTGTTGCTTCTGCGGTGTCGATATCGAGGATGCATTCGCAAGTGAATACTCCGTTGATCTCCTCGCACTTTGCTGCAAGGGCGATACCTACATTCGGCTTCTGCGTCCATCCCGGTGCTAAGAGCAGACCAGGTGTCATGCTGAATTTCGGATAGATGTGGCGGATTAACTCCATACCAGTCTCTGCTCCGGTGCTTGCATTGTAACCGCCGATGATGTCACTCTCTGTTACGGCAGTCGGGTCGATGCTTGTGCTGTTGACTGTGAGGGTCTTGGCTGATGCGCCCTTGCCTCCTGCGGTTAATGTGATCACAAGGTATCCGTCATCATCGAATGTCGTGATGTAGTCCGTTCCGGCTGTGAGTGTGGCTTCGTTTGCCTTTACCTCCACGGTATCTGCAAGGATGCCTGCCACCTTTACTGTCGCCTGCATCTTCTCCACATTCACGGTCTGTTCCTCGTTTGCCTTCTTGTGTTTCTTCGGGTCGAGCACATTGATTAAGATAATCGGTGCGACATTGAGAACACGGAAGCAAGCGTCCACGCTCTGGCAGAGTGTGTAATTCTTGAAATCGTCACTGTATCCGACCTGCTCCACGGCTTCACTGAAACTGTAGGCGATCATCGGTACATTGGTTGCCTTGTACGGGTCGGCTGCGAGGTTCACAGGTGCTGTTCCGATGATTACCTGCAGTCCGGCTGTTCCTGTAACGGGTGCGACCAGGCTCGTTGCCTGCTCTTTTACCCTTACTCCATGATTGTAAGCCATTGCTTTTCTCTCCTTCCTTAAGCCTTATACTCGGCTGCTTTTTATAAAATACATAAGCGGCACCGCTCTGTGATGCGATGTCTGCGTTCACGGCTGCCAGATTGCTGATCGGCACGACCAGATTGTAAATCGCAGGTTCTTTCTCCATTGCGGTTTTCAATCCGTCCGGCAGTCCGTTGTTGAAGAACTGATTGTGTGTTGCCACTCCCAGAATTGTCAGTAGGCATACACCATCGTTTCCTGTGTCTTGGCTACCGTCTTTGCTTCCTGCTTGGCTTCTGCCTGCACTGCTTTTATCTTTGCTTCACTCATGCGAATCTATCCTCCTTCCTTATTGCTGCTGTTGCGAATGTCATGCTCGCTGCTCTGAAGAAGTAAGGGAATGATTCTTCGTCCTGCAGTGCCCAGTCGAATGGGTGCTGCTCATCATTCATAAAATAGAATTGCTTTGCGAGCATTGGTTCTTTCATGAACCGTTCCTGTATCTTCTGGATGATTCCAAGGACACCCTTGTCCGTTGTTTCCTGCGTCATCGTCAAAATATCCGATCAGCAGTGTGACGAACACTTCCTGCGGTTCCACACCGCCCTTGACTTGTCCTGTTTCCACTCGGACGATCACATACGGAATCGGGTCCGTGCATCTTCGTCCTGTCTGATGGGGAGGTTCTGCTCATAGACATTCATCTTGATGTACTCCCCTGCGGAATCCTTGAAGAGGTCATCCCTAAAATAACCCTATTTCCTTTACAAGTTTTTCCTGTAAAATCTGCGCCGTCATTTACTTGCCTCCCAGTATTTTGTCGATCTGCTTCTGGATGTTCTTCTGCAGGTTCTTTTCTATGTTCGGCTTCACGATGCCATATACCTTGGCTTCGTTCCCTACCATGGTAGGAATGGACGGACTGAGTAATTTCTTAAGCGGCAGCCTTGATGTTCCTTTTCTCTGAACTACAGAAACATGACCACTTCCGAATTTGGTAATAAAGCCTTGAGGTTGCCCTTTTGCAGGCTTTTCAGTCCGCTTGCTTTCAGTACCTTACCTCTGGCCGCATCTGTTGAAGTATTGTCTTTGTACTTGAAGTCCGCCAACTCATTCACTGCCCCTGTAATTTTCAGAGTGGCTGTCGGATTGGATGCCGTTGCGTTCTTCTGAGCGATAGCCTTCTTAAACCTCGGACTCTTTACCGCATAGGTTTCCTTGGCTTTGTCAGCCAGATCCTTTTGGCATCCTGGCGGTAGCATTCACGGCATTCTTCAATGCCTGCGGCGCTTTCGCTTTCATGTCCTTCAGTTTCAGTTCTATCCTCTGGAGTTGAGTCTGGTCGACTTCAAACTCTATCATTCCGCTTTGCAATCCACTCATTACTTCGTCCTGTTAGCCTCCATGGTTATTGTGTATACTCCGTCCTCGTCTGTGGAATCGGTTACCATGTACCTCTTTCCATCAAAGACGATCTGCCGACCGATGGCGGGCAGTGGTGAAGTCATCCGCCTTGACATAGATTAGTTTCTGCTTCACATACACACCGTCCATGTTGGATTTCATCTTCTTTTCTCTTTCGATGATTTCATTGTCATCTACGAGAACCGGGATTTCTTTTCCGTCCACGGTGTGCATATCTGCGAATTCATCCACATTCATGAAGGTGTTATTCACATCGTCCTTCATGACTTCTTTGAATGATTTTCTAACCATTCTTTTCGCCCTTTGCTTCGGGTCGGTGTCTTTGGCACTCTGCCGACTACATTCTCCGGGGTTCTCCATTCTTGGATTCCCCTGCCAGTCCTGCCGTGGCGGTAGCAGGAGTCGCTTTCGCTTTCTCCTGCTTTCCTTCGCTCCACACGGCTGTTCCTGCGTCAAGCCATGCCTGCACCATTGATTCATCGTCTGCCGGGAGGCTGTCTCCGACTTCATACTGGTGTGATCTGTAAAGGATGGGGTATGTTGCTACCAGTTCCATGGCTGCACCTCCTTATCCGATTTTACGAGCACCTTTGCATCTCCTGCGGCCGCTGCCTTGGCTGCGAAACCTGCGGGTGTGTATGCTACCTTGCTTCCGCTAGTCTCTCCGTTGTCCGCTGCGTCTGTGATGCCTGTCTTGTCGAAATAAACAGGCTGTCCGAATGCGATCTCGTTCGTTCCAGTCTTATCGAACTCAAAACACCGCACACATGAAGGTCGCCCTCTGCACCGGGTGCGATGTCAGTTCCTGCGATACCCACTCTGCCAGTAAGTTCTACGACTGTATTGGCTTCGATGGTGGATGATCCAGTGTTTTATAATCGAGGGTTTCCCTCTCTGCCAGTAACTTGCTTTGCTCATGGCTGCATCCTCCTTCTGTTATGCTAACTCGATCGGGTTCTTTACTTCGATAAAGGGTTCTTGATTGCTCCACGGTAATCCATGACGCTGATACCCCAGTCGAGGTAGATATCCCATACGAATCCTAATGTACCCGGAGTCTCCATTCTTCTGATTGTCGGGATCTCCTGTCCGTTCAGATAGTCAACCTCGATGAAGTCTGTGTCGTCCTTTGCTCCAAGTAACCACCAAGGCATTACATTTCCAAAACCACCGCAGAGTGCGTTGATTGTAGGATCTTCCACTACCGTGATGCTGTCCTTGTATCTGTAGAGCGGGTTCACTGCCTGTGTGTTGCCGGATGTGCTGATTGTCGGGCTGTAGAACAGCGTGTACATATCGAACATATATCCGCTCGGCACGATAATGATTGCAGGTCTGATGATAGTTGCTTCTCCGAACTGATCTTTCTGGTTCTGGGTGCGAGGATCATTCCTGCACGGCTTCCTTCGTGATTCCTGTACCCTTTGCCAGTAAGTTGGAGTGCGCTGCTGAATAATGCAGTACCGTCATAAATCGCCGGATTGTTTACGAGGATCTGGTAACACTGCTTGTTCTGGGTCTTTCTTGCGCTCGCTGCGTACTTGGCAGGAATTCTGGTTACGAGATCGATATCATCGTTGATGAATGCCTGTCTTGTAAGTGTGAACTGGCGGCCGTATGTTTTCAGCTTTCTGGTCGGGAGTTTCTCATCTCCGAACACATCATGCTTTAACTCTCCGCCCTCCGGCACTTCGAGGAACTCGCCTACCGGTCCTGCTAAGTAGTTGTTGTCGTGGGTCTTGAAGTCCTTAAGAGTTCCCTTCTTTGTCCACTGGTCAAATGTTACGGCTACAGTCTTGTGTCCTTCCACATATGCCTTGTTGATGGCATTGTCGAGGATAGCAGGGAACGCTGCTGTCGGATTGTAGAACTGTCTCTGTAACATACCGTAGAGTTCATCAGAGGATCTTCTGTTAAGTCCGGACTGTCCTTCATTGGTCAGACACTCAATGGCTAAGTCACGGAGTGTCATTCCCATCATCTGTCTTGCACCGTCTGCCGGGTTCTGGAGTTCCATTCCGCTTCTCATCACGATAGCGTCCGCTGCTGCCGCTCTGAACTTGTCCTCGGCACTTTCTGTGATACTCACTCTACCGTTTGCCGGAATCGGTGCGCCGTGCTGTCTTACGTGCTCCAGTGCTGCTTCTCTCACGGAGTCAAGTGTCGCACCGCTCTCGATGTAGCTTCTGGCTTCCATTCCGAACTCTCCGCAGAGTTCTGTGATGGAGCGGATTCTAGCTCTTTCTTCCTGGATTGCCCTCTGGGTGTCTGCTTCCGGATTTACCGGATTCTGCGGAGGAGCGTTTGGCTGAGGGTTCATACCTCTCTGCTGCTGTTCCTCTGCTTCGATCTCTCCGTTCAATCTCTCGATTTCTCTGAAGGGAGTCGAACTCTGTCTGCTCCTCCGCAGTGAGATCTCTGCCTGCTTCTTTGGCGGCATTTACGATTTCCTGCTGACGGAGCATTTTCTGCTGTCTCTGCTGCTTTTGTTCATCGTCTGTTACCTCCTTGGTTGATGATATTTTTATTTATTTGAAGTTGCCTTTCGAACCAGTCTGTAGAGCGGCTCTGCGTTCCCTGCTCGGTTTCTTCCTCCAGTTCCCTGCCTACACCGACCGTTGGGTGCAGGCACGCTCACGATACTAATTTCGTAAGGTGTCCACTTTCTTGCGATGTCTGCCGATTATGTGAACCTGCCATCTGCTGACTGCTTGTTTGGCATTACTTCCTCCCATGAATCTATCTGATAGCCTACGGATGTTGTTTTCAGCGTTCCGCTTTTGACTTTCTGATAGATGAGGTCTGCATCTTCATCGCTGTCGAATTCGACCTCTGCCATTCCACGCAAGTCCTCAATCCATGCCCGATTTACTTTTCCAATGACACGGTTGCGGTCGTGGTTAAAGAGCAGCACACCGATTTCATTTAATCGTGTAAGGTCTACTGCTCCGTCTGAGTGGTCGAGGATTTCTGTTCCCCACCATCTCTCGTATGGTTCTTCAGAGGAAAGAATGAACTTTCGCTCATTTCCCTCGCCTTCCATGGCTCTGATAGAATTAACTGTCAGTTCCCTGGTTGTCTGTTTCTCCTTCTTCCTCTGCTCCATCGCCTTCTTCTGATTCCTGCCCTGTTTCTTCTCCGGTTTGGTTTCCGTCTGTCTGCTGAGGATTGTCGGCAGGTGTTTCCTCATCCTCGTAGAGTTCTGCTGCTGTCTGGTCAAAATCACACCTCCTAAGTCGATACCCTTATCCTTTGCGTATTCGAGTACCTCTGCCATTTCATCTATCTGCTCTTTCCAGTCACGACCTTGTTCTGCAGCAATCTGCTTGAAGGTCTTTTGTCCTGTGTTCAGAGCGATCTTGTTTGCGTTTGCTTCCTTCTGAGGGTCAATCCATTTCTTCGGTGCTGTGATCCATGCGTGCTCGAAGTATTTATCCTTGTTATCCCAGAAGTCCTTTGCGTCCAGTTCCCCTGCGAGCCACAGCGAAATAATAAAGGTTTCATATATTTCGTCCATGACTTCCATCAGCATCTCTTTTTCCTCTGCGTAGGTCATGTCATCTTCGATGATGCCCTGTCTGGTTGAGGAGTAGTTGCTCTCTGACATATCACGGCTTGTGGCTTCGTAACTGATACCCTGTCCTGCTCCGACAGTCTGCTGCAGCTTGTGTAACTCGCTGCATCCGTTGCCTGTCCGGTCGGGTTTACGACCTGTATCTCATCTCCGGCATTCAGTTCCTTTATCATGCCGGGGCGATGGATTTGCCCCAGAAGTCCTGGTGCGGTCCCGGAACGCTGCCGTTCTGACGACCGATTCCGGTTGTCGGTAACTGCTTTTGATGAATACCGAAGACAGGCTGCTATTCGCTCTTTGACCGATACTGCTATCATAAATTCGTTAGCGTCTCGGATTCTTGTGATTGTCGGACTCATATCGGACATCTCACGCACCTGCGATGGGCGGTGTTTTGTGTATAAAAATGACATCTTTCGCATCCACATATACGGGATTTGAGTGCCATTCCGTCCACGGAATACTGTCTGATCCAGTACCCCATCGGCTTGTTATACTCATTCATTTCAATACCACCGACTACCTTGTTTCCTTTTTCTTCGGGAGCATCTGCGAGTTGTCCAGTTCGTCCACCTCGAATGTCTGAAGCTTGAATGGAAGGTATCCGTCCTTGGTGTATCTCTTTACGATAAGGATTCCGCCATCAACCTTTTTCGTTTCACGCACATTCTCATCATCTGCGTGAAGGACTGCGTTCCGGTCACATCGCAGTTCTGTTTCTTGCACCATTCTTCCATGCTGTCTGGATGATCTCGTTGGTCTTGTCGCTTCCTGTTTTGCCTGCAGTGCGTATCCGCCGCCGATAACATTTCGCTTGTACGCTCCGATGACTGAATTCATCATGTCCGAGTTTCGTTCAAGTCTCTGGCTCTGGCTCTGACATTGTCTCGACTGTACCGGTGTAAATTCCGCCGACTGGTTGAGTACCCTCCAGTTTGCATTGCCCTATCATAGTTGCCTGCATCGTAGTTTCTCATCTCAGTCAGACTCTGCCGCCATGCTTCCCTGCGTGCTCCCACTCCGGGATATAAAACCTATAATTCCGTCTAACCAGTTCATGTCCTACCTCCCATCAAATACTGCGACATAGGTATCATCCAGTAAACTGGTTGAACCATCTGCTGCGATCTGTGCTGTGAGGTCGTTCCTTAACTTGTAGAGCAGGCTAAGGTCGGCACGGGTTAGCTGTCTCGTACCAATCTTGTAAGACTGGCCGCCTACGAGCACTGCGTAAATGGCATTATTTACTTCGGTCAGCATTTCCGAAGCATTGTAATTGATTCTACTGCTGCCATGCTCTGCCTCCTTTATACCCATGACCCTTCGTTCTGACTGATCCAGTGTTCTTCCGGGGTGTACTGGGTTGTTTCCTGTTTCTTTGGTTGCTCATTTTCCTGTATCTCATTCAGATGCAGGGTTCGTACTCGAGGATGTCTGCCGCTGCTGTTGCGTATACCTCGCAGTCCAAGTAGTGGTTGTCTGCGTGGGAGGTTTTCTGCTGCCATTCCTGTTTGACCTTGCCGTTTCCCATTTTGACATTCACTTTATGTTCCGCAGTTACCTGCTCTGCGTACTCTCTGTCACATCCCTGGAAACCATCCATGATCCGCTGCCGTTCTTTTCTGCATTCGTCCGGCGATCATGTCCTTATATTTTCCGGTGTCTACCAGTACCAGATTCATGCCGTATGCCTTGCTGTCGCTCTTATTTACCTTGGACAGTTTGTAGTGTGACAGCATCGGGTTTGATGAACCCTTACTTGGCAGTGCCCATTCTGAATTGTTGGCGCAGAAATCGTACACCGTATCTGCGTCATTACCGGAGTCAATCAGTGCCAGTGCTACGACCAGTGGTGTGCTATCCGGCATCTGGTATTCGAGGTTCATGATTCTCTCGACTTATGGAATGAGAAAGCCTGCCCATGTGCTATGTTCTGGCTTGTGAGGTAATTGCCCCACGCTCTGATGCTCCAGTATAGGCAGTTCTCCTGTACATCGACTCCTGCCGTGAGCAGTTTTGCCCACTCCGGCACTACCAGTTCTTCGTACTCGGTCTGTCTTTCCATGACGAGGTCTGCGTTAGTCTTTAACTTGGTATCCTCCCACGGCTCTGCGAGCCATGAGTTGACAAAGTTCTGTAGCTTCTCCGGGTCATCCTTGCTGTCCAAAATTCCTTTACAATCTCCGAAAAGCGAACAAATGGAGAGTACAAGGTGTTCATCCAGAATGCTACCTTGCGGACGAACTTGGTGTTTTCCTTGACCGTCCGCCACTCTCCCTTGCGGAGCATCTCCGGCTTGTCTTGGTCTGTGATTACGCATCCGCACTCCTGACATACATAGGTTGCGAATTCTGCACGGTCTGCGTAACTCATCCCTTCCTCTTTGGGAAGTGTATCTGCTTCCACTTGAGTTCGATGTATTCCCGCAGTGCGGACATGGAACGAAGTAGTGCTTCTCTATGTCTGCATCTTCCTTGGCTTTCCAGATATGCCCTGTTTTCAGTGTCGGTGTGCTTGTGATGAATATCTTCCTGTTGTGGAACGTCTTGGTTCGTTCCTTGCCAGACTGACTGGGTCAGCTTCCTTTTGGATGCCCTGGATATTTATCCACCTCATCGAGAAACAGGAATCGGATCGCCTTACTCGCAAGGCTTGATGGAGAGTTCGAGCCTGCCAGTGTCAGATACATTCCATCAAACTGTAATTCCTGCAACTGCGAGTTCTCATCAAACCTCTTTCGGAGTTCCGGTGCCGCTTTGAACATCGGCTGCAGTCTGTTCTCCGATATGGATTTTGCGAGCGTATCTGTCGGATATACGATCATGGTCGGCGCAGGTCCTGCTGAACGATGTAACCTACCATGTTCTGGAGGCACTCTGTTCCACCTACCTGCGTAGGCTTCACGTAGACGATTTCCTCTGTCTCATAATTGTTGAACTCATCCATGATGCCTTTAAGGTATGGGGTGTGTTCTGTCCGCCATATTCCGGCATTGCAGAGGTCTTGGCATCCAGTACCCTGTACTTGTCTGCCCACTCCGATACCGTGATGTCCTCTGGTGGCTGTAGGAACTTTAAGGCTTCCTTCTGGTATTCTGTGACCTCGTATCTACGATACGGATTTCTTGCCACGCTTTTTCTTTTCCATTTCTTCCGGTGTGCAGCCTGCCACCACAAAGCTGTTTAATAACCGGATGATTTCTGCGTTCAGATCTTTTCTATCGAGCGAATCTCCATCGGGTCGCAGTGACCGCTGATTCTGCCGGATAGTCGGCTCGGCAGGGATAATGCAAACTTTTGAATGAAACAAAATCGGCTATAGTCCATCTTCACTTCCTCGATGTCGATGTACTTACCCGATGCGATCTCTGTCTTTAATCTATGCATTTCTCCTGAGAGATTCCTTGAGGGCGATCTCTGCCTGCAGTTCCTGTTCCCTCAGTTCGGCTTCCTTTTCGGACTTGCTTTTCCGTATGCCTTGTCTGAAAGGTATTTGACATACCTCTGAATGGTAGGTGCTAATTCATACCGATTCCCCTTTTGGTCTTGGTTGTTGATATGATGCCCTCTTGAGTAAGCTGCTGCATTCGCACCGTTACTCGAACAGAGAAGCGATGATCTCTACACGGTAGAAGCCGCCCTGCTGTTCCTCTGCCATTCTACTTTACATCCTCTGCCGGGATTCGGACTGCCTGCTGCCCGGTGTAATCTTCCCACCGCTTCACGATCACATCACAGAATCTCTCATCCAGTTCCATGATGAATGCCGTCCTTCCCAGTTGCTCTGCGGCCATGAGGGTGCCGCTTCCACCGAACAGATCCAGTACATTCCATCCGGATTTACTGGAATTGGTTATGAATTTTCCGACCAGTGCGATTGGCTTCATGGTCGGGTGTATGTCATTCCTTGTCGGTTTGTTTTCGTAAATAACAGAGGTCTGATCTCTGTTTTCCTGCGGAGTTCTTCCAGATATGCCACAAGTTCGTTTTTCTTCATGGCACTGAAATCTATATCATCTTCAGAATGACGGTATCCTGTGTCCTGTCATTGATGAAGTAATGCGCCGCCCCTCTTTCCATCCATACAGACACGGTTCGTGTCTCCACTGGTAGTCCTGTCTGCCGAGGACGAATGCGTTCTTTTCCCAGATTAAGCACTGGGCGAGTTTCAGTCCTGCGTCAAGGAATGCCTGTCTGAATATGTGCCCGGTACTCTGCGTGGAATACATAGATTGCTGCCCCGGCTCTCATAAATTCATAGGCACTCTGGTAGGTTGCCAGTAAGAACGAATAGAAACTCTGGTTGTCCATATTATCGTTCTTGATGTGATTGATGTTGCGGTGTCCTTTGGCAGGGAGGTACTCATCGAGCATCTCTGCCTTGTCTCCGTAGTTGACATTGTATGGCGGATCAGTGACGACAAGATCTGCGATTTCTCCATTCATCAGAACCGCCATGTCATCCTGCGATGTACTGTCTCCGCACATGAGCCTGTGTCTGCCCAGTAGCCACATCTCGAGTTTGGTTACTGGTTCGGCTTCCGCCTGCTCCAGTGCTTCGTCCTCATTGAAGTCATCGTCCACTGCTTCCGGCTCGATAGCGAGTTTGTCCACCAGTTCCGTGAGGTCATTCTGCTCGAAGCCTGTCAGTGATATGTCGTAATCTCCGAGGTCGAGGTCAAGCAGGAGGTCTTTCAACTTCACTTCATCCCATTCGCCTGTAATCTTATTCAGTGCGATGTTCAGAACCTTCTCTGCTTGTCCAGAGCCACCACGACCACGTCCACCCCGGTATCCGAGGTCTTTGAGGACGGTTGCCCTCTGATGGCCGCCTATGATAGTTCCATCCTCGTTTATGATGATGGGGTCAACGTATCCGAATTCTTCAATGCTCCGCCTTATTTTCTGGTATTCCGCATCGTCCGGGGTCAGTGCTTTTCTTGGATTGTATTCTGCTGCCTTTAAGTCAACCAGTTTCCTGCGTTCAGTTCTCAGTTTCTGGTCCATTTCCAAGCCTCCTTCCCGCTTTGCGTAACGAAATGGTTAAAATTTTTTATTTTATCGGCAAAAGCCGCGCCTTCCTCGCCCGCATTGCATTTTGGGTCTGGGGTACCCTACGGCGATGCCGTGCCCCGCCTACGCAAAGAGGACACAGCGCAGGCTCTGATGCCTTGTGCCATGTCCTCTCTGGGGGAGCAAATTAGAGGGTTGGGTGTGACCGTGTGGTCTGTCCCCTTGTGCTCCACGCTACTACTATAGCACACCTCGATGTACTCTTGTGTACTCTCTTGTGCTTTCTTCTGTGTGCTGTGCTTCTGTGTGGTGCTGTGCCCCTGTCCTGTGGTGTGCCCTGTGCCTTGCCTGCCCTGCCTGTGGTGCGTCTGCGTAGTGCTGTGGCTGTGGTGTGTGGGTGCGTCCTGCCCTGCTCTCCCTGCCCCTGTGGATCTGATTATTGTGTTATATGCGGCAGCCCTCCTATATACGTGCCCTATTTTTTAGGCTGCTATTTATGATCCGTTCTGTACATGCGGTAAAAGCCGGCCTTGGATTCGAATGTGGATTTCAAAAGTCGGCTTGAATTTTCGATGTTCTGTTTTTCTTTTGCGGAATTTTCCCCGGTAAAATTTCCGGCTTGATATTCTGCAATATATTAGCCTTGAATTATTCCACCTTTTCCACATCTCCTGTGTTTTATCCACATTGTATTCTGCGTACTTAGTGCCTGTGAATAAATTCTCCGCATACTGTTCTTCGTCTTTGATGTGCTCGTATATTCTAACATTGAGCGTATCTCCTACGCAGGTTATGCAGGCTGTGGTATTAAGCGTGAAATTGACGACTGCATGGACTTCATTATCCGCCTTGAAATATTGCTTATAATAATCCGCTGCGTATTCCTCTGCTGATTTATCCCTGTAACTTTGCCAGTCTCAATTTCCTGTCTTGTCATTTCTTACTGTGTCAGAGAATATGATGTCTACTCCATCAATTTCTGCGGGTTCGTCTTTTCCTCTGTTTTGGTTCGGTAGTTTCCGAAGCCTGCTCCGTGACCTCAGTATTCTGCTGCTCTGTCTGCTTTGGATTGCTATCATCCTTTTTATCATCGCTTGGCGATGCAATTATTCCGATGATGCATAAAACAATGATTGCGATCAGTACAATGCCGACCTTTTTCGCTTCTTCTCTTTCATAGAGACCTCCTTTTGGGGTAGAATTTTGTTTGTGCTAAATTGGCTATAAATAAGCCTTTTGCAACTACAATTCTACCCCTCGAAGTCAAGCAATTTCAAGGCTTTGAGGGTTCTTGGGAGGAGGCGAATTCCTGTAAAATTGACTGTACTTTTTGTATGTAAGCAGCTTGTCAATTCCTGCGTTGTAGTATTTGTTGCAAGGGCCCTTGTCATGTTTGCTTCCTTGCACACCTGCTTCCAACTCAAGCAGTCAATGTGTCTGTATTCCAGCATGCTTCGTTCCGTGGAGTCCGTTGGTAAAATCCATGATCTTCATCACATTCAGCATGGTCTTTGCCATCTCTGCTTTCTGTGATTCGATTCTGTCCTCGATCTCCATTGCACAGATGACCTGCGTTGCCGGTCCGTCTCCTACGCTGTTGGTCTGGCTGCGTGGCACTGGGGAATATGCATCCCCTTTGTGCCGAGCATATTTTCTCTGAAAGTACGAAGTCTGGCTTCCAACTGCTTCTTTTCATCTTGGCATAATAATATTGTCCGAGGTACTGTTTGAGAAGCAGTTTTGTTCTTCTACCCATTTGCCATGCTGTCTGGTGTCATAGTTTTCCTTCTTTCTAATCCTGGGTTTGTCCTCCGCAAGGTATGCTTTTCCGCCGAGTATCCTTACCTGCTTGAGTACCGGTCTTTGTTCTCCCAGTCTCGTATCTCTACTCCACGCTCCTGCAGGATGCTTATCTGCATTTCAATGGACGAGAGCATTGCCGATACCGGAAGCTGTCTCATTACCTGCGTTGCGTCCGCCAGACTGGAATTCATCCCGAATGGCTTACGCTTTGGTTTACCTTTTGCCATTGTCTCCACCTCTTTTCCGCCAGACTCCCCTTTTCATGCATTCACATCTCACGATGTAATACCAGAGGAAAATCCGATGATTGTATCCTCGTTGCTCGGTCTGGTTGTTCCGTAGAACCATAGTTCCAATCCCTGCCATAGCATACCGATCAGCAACCACTTGAATGTCGCTTTCATGAGTGCGTACTCACGGATTTCGTTCTCACTCATTTCTTACCACCTGCCATTTCATGGATTATTGTGCGGACGATATGACCGATTACCTTTGGCTCATCCCAGTCGTCCGGTGCTTAATATGCACCCGCATATCTTATGCTCCCCGAACTTCTCCACATTGAATGGGCAGCCATCGCATGAGGGGTGTGTATATTCATGATCCGTTCCCTTGCCTTCGATTACCTCATGCGTGTACTTCCTGCAGATGGTCGCTGCTTCTGTCATGAACTTTGCCCAGTAGAATGCCCACTTTGCATTGATCGCCTTTTGAATATCTTACTCTGCCTGCTGATTTTCTTTTCAGTCTCATCCTCTGCCTCCTTTAATTTCTGCCCGCACCATGGACAGTGCGGATATAATTCTCTGCCTTTTCTGTATGGATTGATAACGGCTGCACTTTCGCAGTTCGGGCATACCATCGTAGTATCTCCGAATGCATCCGATTTCTGTTTGAGCGGTTTTGCAATTTCCTTTTCCTCGCCTACGCTATAGCATTCCAGTTTTCTTTTCTGAATGTCGTACTCAAAATCCGCACCGCAGCCATTCTTTTCGCCATACCATGATCCTCGCAGGAATGGCTGTCCTGCCAGTGTCCGATGTCGTCACATTTTATGATTCCATATGACTCTGCTTCCGGACACCATACTGGCCGCCCTGCCATCTGCTGTAATTCTCTCAGTGTTAATGGTTCTTCTCCGTTGCTACCTTCCCTTCTGAAGTTCCATGATCTTCGTTGCCAGTGGCATTGGTTCATGGTCTTTCTTTGGATACTGCTGATATATGGCATTACATACGCTGCTTTCACATATTCTATGTAGTATTTGCTTGCCAGTTCTACCGGGATGTCCTTATGTTTTTCCGGTCAGTGTCAATTTGCTTTTATCATCGTATTCTATGAAAATCTTCCACATTGTTTATTTACCTCTTGCTTTCAAAATCTGGACATTCTTCTCCATCATCGTACTCTGTATCACATCCGTATGCGTCTGCCATGAAGTTATCGCAGTGCCATCCGCTCAGATGTCCTGTTTCCCATGACGGTCTGTGGTGTAGGCAGTTTCCGCAGCAACACTTTTCATCATCGTTCATCCTGTACATCTCCTTCCCAGTTCCACAGCCCTTGCTTTCCCTTCGCTGGAATTGGCTTATTGAACAATATTGCATCTGCCATTACCCATGCGTACCTGCCGATGGTATAATCTCCGAATGCTAACTCTGCCGGATTCTCTCTTTGAGTTTTCTTCGATAGGCTTCATCGATCTGGAAACAATCTACGAGATTTGCTTTTCCGATGATTGCTCCTGTCGGTAGTTTATTTACTACACCTGCGTTCTGGAAGTGCTTCAATTCTTCCATCGGGATATGTAACAGGATTCCACTGTGGTCTGTTTTGCTGCATGGATGAGGATTTCTCCACGATAGCTTGTTTTCCATGACCGTGTTTCGTTATGTTTCTGCCCAGTCGCCAATAGCGTTGCCCATGGTTGCCATACTGTTATTGCTTTCACGATTCTTTCACTTCCTTCTTCTGCATTCTTCTGTAATATGCCTTGATAATCTGTCTATATCTGCGCTTTGGCTTTTGAGGATTATGATGTTGAGGTGTTCGTCAGACACCGCCATATCATTGACTGGCTTTATTTTTACTCATCTTCCGCTCACTCCCTTCTTTAAAGCGCACATGGTGCAGAGTCCTTTGCCCCTGCGCCTTGGCTACTTCTGCCAGTGGCAGTTCCCAACACTGTGCACCGCACTCGGGCACTTGGTCAGCTTCCAGTCCTTGCGTCCTGTCGGCACATTTACCTTCAGCGGCATACAGTAATATCCGCCACGGTCAGTTGCTTTTCTCGGTTCGATTGCTACTCTCATTCTGTTTGCTCCCTTGCTATTTCTGTGTCAGTTCCGGCAGCAGAATTTCCGCCACTTCCTTTTCTGAAATGACAACTTCCGCCCTTCCGCCTGCCCTGCGGATCTGCTTTATGGTCTGTTCCTGCATCTTACTCAGCACCCCAATAAATGGCCGCTTGACCTCGAATCCGTAATACCTGCCATTGATGATGCAGGTAATGTCTGGGATTCCCTGTCTGAGTACGAAGCTGCTTCTTTCCATGCGATGGCATTTGGTGCGTTATCCTTTATCCAGTCAAGGATTTTCTTCTGGAAGTAGCTTTCCTTTGGCATCTTCTCCCGGATGAATTTGTCGGCCGCTTCCCTAGTGCTTATGCCTTTGTTATGCTCTATGGTGTAGTCCTGCAATTCCTCGTAGGTTCTGAAGGAGGTATAATCCAGTTTTCCTCCACGCATTACATGGCGGATTGCTTCCTCTGCTGTTGGGTCTGGATACCCTTCTGCGTTCTTTGCTGTCATCGTCTGCCTCCTTAAAATCTGGCGAACACTCTCCCTGTGATGTGGAGTTTTCCGTTTTCTCTACTGCATTGAAGTACATATTTCCTTTGCAACTTCCTCTGCGAGGTCGCCTGCCATCGTGACGGCTCGTACATATTTGCCAGTCTTATCAGTGATCAGTGCTGCTTCTTTCCGTGTTCCGGTTTCGGTATTACTTTGATGATCATGTCTCTCCATCTCCTTTTCGATTTCTTCTTTATGTTCCTCGTAAACCCTGCACTCAGTACAGGATTTTTCCGGTTCTACGCATTTGTCCGAAGAATGATACAAAACCACGGCAGGCTTCCTTTGCGCTGCTTCTTGGCTCTGGCTCGCTCTCTCATCTGGGACAGCAGTTCCATCATGCTCATACTGGTGTCGCCTCCTCAAATACCGGGGCGGTTGCCTCCTGCATGGTCGGCTGATCTGCGTATTCCGCTGATCCGTTGTCTGCGTATGCCAGCTTGTTCCCCTCATTGTTTTCCATGAAGTGACTTGCCTGTGTGTCTGCGGAATGCAGTGCCCAGATCATCGGGTATCTGTCGACTGCATTGTTGAATGATAAGGTGTCGGCTTCGGTGTATCCCATGTGCCATCTGATTGCATATCTTTCTACTGGCTGAAGCTTCATGTATTCCTCGATCATCATCACAGACTTTTCTCCGTGACCGTATGGAATCTTGTCGTCCACTGCGAATGCTTCGTACTGCTCCCACTTTCCATTGACCTTGCGGTTTCTGATTTCCGTTGTGTAGAAGTAGGTCTTGCAGATGTCATGGAGCAGTGCCATGATGATCACATTTTCCTCTGTCACTCTGGCTGCCGGAACTCCTGCGACCTCGTATGAGTATGTGCCGTCATCGTTCTTTGTGAGGTTCGCCCTCAGTGCATCCAGTACATTGAGTGAGTGCTGCAGCAGTCCGCCTGTCACTGAAGGTGGAATCTGGTACTTGCAGGTGCTGCGTACATATCACTCTTTCTGATAAATGCCATCAGCTTGTCCACTCCGTCTCTTGTTACCTTTGCCATCTCTGCTTCAAATCTGTTGATGTTTACCTGTCTGTTATCCATTGTCTTGCTCCTCCTGTTCTACTGTATCTGGTCCTTCGCCATATTCTTTGGCACATCTTTTACTGTCTGGGTGTAAAACATACACTCCCTCTGTTATTTCACACTCCCATCCGTGGTACTCATCCGTTGGTATCGCTGCTTTGCATCCCATCTGTTTCCTCCTTATTTCTTAATCCCTCAGCCAGAATGTGGCACGCTCCGGCTGTGATGATCATTCTCTGTTCTGATTCCCACTCTGGTTTCTTCTCCCAGATGTTCTGTTCCTGGTCTACAAGGAACTCTTTTGTCAGATCGTTATAAATCTTCGGTGGCGGTTCGTCCTCATCGAAGCACTCCGGTGCTGCGTATAAGCAACAGTGTTGTTGCCAGTAAGGTATCCACAGATTCCAGACTGCTATTCTGATTTCTTCCACCACCTGTAGGAATTTCTCGACACTGTATTCCTTGTAGAGTGTCCTGCCGAGTTCCTTGCCTGTTCCGGCTCTCCGTTTTTCCTCAAGCATTTCCTGTATCTGCTTTATGAGAACCTGTCCGGCATCATCGTTTTTATAACGATGCCCTGTCTGATTCTCCTGCCGGAGATCTGATCCGCTACTTCCTTGATGCTATCCTTTAGTTCCCGGTACGGTTTCTTGTACTTGGTCTTTAGGAGTTCCTCTGGCACATTCTCGTCATTCTTTTCAGTGTCTCCAGTAGCGATTTCAGCTTTTCTTCATCCTTTTGGATGCTTTCATCTTCCATTCGCACCACCCTTTCTGTCTCCGAACACCTAATGCTCCATTTTTCTACCGCACACCTACGTGTTCATTTAGGTGTGCGGTGTGAAACCCTTTGATTTTACTGGCTTTATCGGGGTTACTAAACACCTAACACCTAATTTTTGAAATACACCATGTTTTTAGTGATTTCTGTGACTAACCCTTCATGCAGTCACACAATTTTCCGTAAATACAATAAAAATAGTGATTTAGGTGTTTTAGGTGTTTAGATGTTATTAAAAGCCTTGATTTTACTGGGTTTTTACTAAACACCTAACCGAACACCTAACTAAACACCTAATTTTAGGTGTGCGGTTTTAAGGTTTTTATAACTTTTAGCGATTTTGGTCACATAATTTCCAGTCACACAATTTTTCTGCTCCATGGTTTTGTGACTAAATCGCAAATTCTGTGACTAATTGAACGGTAGCTTATCTGCTTCCTCATCGGGTATGGTCTGCCATCCGTCACCCATTCCCGGCAGATTCATCTGTTGCGGTTTCATCTGCTCTGCGATTTCTTCCTCCTCCAGTAATGGGTCCTTTCTCTGCGAGGTCGCTATATGGAATTCCACAAAGCGGCAGTTTCGGTTGTTAAACCATTTTGTTACGGAGTTCTTGGTGCTGCCATCCTTAAGGACTGATAATCCGATCAGACCCTTATCTGCGAGGTATTTCAGTGTCTTTCTGGATGAGTACCCGCTTTCGTAGTGCCTGCGTCAGCATGGATGGGAAGATGTATGCGTTCTTGTTCTGGATCATACCAAGGCATGTTCCGAAGGCTTTCTCCCCGAAGCTGTCCTTGTTTGACAGTATCCAGTCCACGATGTACTGCGTGGCATTCTCGTTTACATCTCCGGTGTCTGCGTTCATCTGCTCCTGCAGGATGTTCCTTGCCATCTCTTTGGCTCTTTCCCATGATTCCGGGTCGATTTGCAGGTTTTCCGTGTTTGTTTTGGCTGATTCCGTATCAAATTCTCCATTTTCGTACCGTTTCAGCCATTCTCCGTTATTAAATACCCATGTGTCGATGATTGCGTCCGCCAGTGCCACCGCTGCGATGCCCGCTATGTGTGATCCGCTCTTTCCTTTGCTGATCTGGTATACATACTGCATCATTTCATCGTATTTCTCCGTGATGCTTCTCTCGTCTGTGTGCAGGAGCATTCCGATGTTTGTCCCGCCCATCCGCAGTTCATTCCAGACTGCTGATGCATGACGGAGGCTTCCCTCTCATCGTCAAATGCATCGCCGTATATTTCAAGCACACGGGTGCTTACCTGTCTGCGATGTTTCTGTTGATAGTGGTTCTTCTCCGGTTGCCAGTGCCACGGTTCTCCATGTCTGTGTTGCCTTTGATGCCACCGCTCTTTGCACCTCGTATCTTTCCTGTACCACTGGCGATCATGTACACGATTTTCTCCAGTGAGTTCTGGTTATTTCGCCAACTGTCGCTCATCAATTCCGAGCGGAAGGTCGCAGTAAAGGATGCGGTTCTCTCCAAGCCTACCTGCGTTGCATTAAAATTTACCATCAGTCTTTCCGGGTCGCCCCATACGGAGAGTGCTGCCTTAAGTGCTGCGGTCTTTCCGCCTTTTGAACCGCCCCAGTTGTACACGAAGAATATTCGCTGTTTTATGATCCGCAGGAGCGGTGCTGTGAAACTGGCCGCCAGTATGAACCGGAACTTGTCTCTGCTTCGGTGTGGCTTTATCATTTTGAGCCAGTCCGCCATTGTTCCGTTCTGGCAGTATGCCGCTGCCATGCCCTCTGCGATGGGTCAATGTCCAGAACGATATCCTTGTCATGCCCCGGCACGAACCTTTTTCCGGATTGCCATCCGAATGTACTTGTAGAGTCTGCTTTCTTTATGATGTCTATGTTCTCGGCTTCCAGTGCCGCCAAGAATTTTACGATGTGCTTTGCATTCTCCGATGTGACGGTGCATCCTAAGTCTGCTAGTGCTGTGATGGCTCTGGATGTGAAGATGGTACTTCGTGGGTAGATTGCCTTGTGCCACTGCCCATCCCTCTTGAATGCTACCTCTATCTTTTCCTCTCCTGTTTCCATGCTCCGCAGTCGCTGCGTGATAATGATCGGGGTTCTGCATACCATGACTGGTGCATACTTCTTTCATCGATCACACTGATTCCCTTTTCTGAATAAATCCAACCTTCCGGCTGTCTTAAGTTCACAGGTGCTCCCTCGACTGCTTCCGGGATGTTATCTTCCTCGATGTCTATCTGCTCTGCGTTGCTGATTGCTTTTCGGATCTTCTCGGCCGCTTCCTCTTTGCCATACTTCATATAAACTTCCGATGGCCCTGCATCCGAGTGTCCGGCAGCTCCATTTGTATACTTCTCCTACGAACTTCCCTTCCGGAGTGCCCTTGTGACTTTGGCGAGGAACGCTTCCCCGCCTTTGTCCGGCTCTACATGAATGTAAAGTTTCAAATCCTGCAGGACTCCTGCCCAGTCTGCCCGCATCATGGACGCTCCCGGTATTCCGAGTGTGCTGATTCCCATGTACCACATGGACTGGAATCGCTTCGCCCTCGACCAGTGCTGCATATCCGATATTCCTTATGGCTTCTATCTGCCATAATCCATACATACACAGCCTGTCTGTCTTTCCATATTCCCACCGGAACTGCTTTCCGCCGTATCTCTTGCGGTGCAGTGCCAGATTTCTTTCTGCGTCAAAGTATGGTATGTATAAATACTGGACTCCGTTTCGATCTTTCTTTGTCTGCAGGCAGCATTGTTCTTTCAGCCAGTCCTCTGGGAGACGCTTCGAATGAATACTGGGACACGGTGTAGTGATCCAGTCCTTTCTTCTCTTTTGGTTTCTCCTGCGGCTCATTCAATGCTCCATACTTTCCAGTATCTGCTTATAGGCTTCCTTGGTATCCAGTCCATTCAGCTTTGCATAAAATGTGACGAAGTTTCCGCCCTCATCTTCTGCGAAGCAGTGCCACTTTCCGGTCTTTAGGTCTACCGAGAATGAATTGGCACGGTCATCATGGAATGGACACAGACCTGTGAGGTTGTCGCCTGTGATCTTGTGCTTTTGATAACGGAGCAGTATTCAGTTTTATAATCTACCAGACGGTCTAAATCGACCTCCGCTGCCTGCTGCATATTATCGCTCCAATCTACTAAGCATTACCTGTTCCAGTCCAAGTCTTGTGAAATTGATTGACTTGCCCTGCATCATGAGTTTGTTCGTCATGTAGTCGATTTCATTCATTCCCTCGCTGATCACATTATCCACGGTCACTACGAGGAATTCTTTGCACTGCATCATCAGACGCTTGCCTGCTTCCATTCCGAAGTATTCTCTCCGGCGATGGAGTCATCCATAAATCGTGGAAGTAAAGGTGCGGTGCGATCGGTATCTTTCCTTCGCTAACTACCTTGCTTGCTGCCCACTTCGCCACTTTGATATTTTCTTCCAGTTCCTCTCTGGTATCTGCCCTGTATCTGCTGCAGATATAGCACATCGGCATGAGTGCCGGATTTCTATTCTGTAACCTCCCGGATAGCACTGTCCTGCGTACTTCCATGGCGAGTATCTGTTCTCTTTGTATATGGTGTCATAGATTGGCAGGTTACCTACGATGTCTGCGACCTCGCCCATCTGGATCATAGTGTCGGTCTGGTTGCCTGCGTTCTCCTAAAGTTGTAAACCATAGCCGCTTCCACGATGTCTCCCGGCATTAAGCATTCGTCATCGTATCTGCCGGTCCAGTTATCAAATAATATCTGCATACTGTGCCTCCTTTGGATAATGCCAGCGTTTCCGCTCCCGGCTTAGTCTGCCTTAGTTGAACGGCAGGTTTGCGTCTCCGTCTACGCTCTGGAAGTCTGCTGCATCCACGGCAGCTCCGGTATTGTAGTCTGCTTCGTCAATATCCGGGATGTTGTCCGCCTGTGCCTTGATCATCTCTACCATTGCCTTTGTTTCGGCTCTCTGTTCGTCCGTCAGCTTACTCACAAATGCGAAGGCTGCTCTGGGTATGTGATGCCGTCTGCTGACTTTTCCTTTTCAGTGTGATCTTAGTTACGGCATCATAGCAGCGGAGTCCTTTGAGGAGGATTCGCTTGCCGATGTAATCTCTAATGTATTTCAGAGGTTGGCGGCAGTGCGAGGATAATCGGTACAGGGTTGTTCTCCTGCAGGATGTAACATCTATGAATGTTCTTGCAGGCTTTTCCAGATCCGTTCTTTCCGCTTCCGAACTGGTTATGCGGGCACTTGCTGCAATCATGGATTTCTCCGGTTTCACGCTCCACTCCCTGCTTTCCGTCATGGCTTGAGCAGTCCGGCTGAACATTGCCGCCTGCGTATTCCTCTTTCCAGTATGCGTTTACCGGATGATGATGGATAAGAACTCCGGTGAGGTCTGTACTCATTACAGGCTCATCCTCAGTCTCTCCCGGCAGTTCAAATGCCAGACCGCCACCGCTTGGAATCTTTGCTCTCTCAAAGGGAAGAGTGCCGAGACCGTCCAGTTCCTCTGCGACTGCTTCCTTCAGTTCTCCGGTCAGCGTGACCAGATTAAAATTCTTTTCTGTTGTTGCTACCTCATTCTTTGCCATGTCTTATTCCTCCATTTCCTCTGCATCTTCTTTGTTATTGTTTGCTTCCTCGAAGCCATCGTCCTCTGACTCTCCTGCTTCCTGCTCGTCCAGATATTCTTCCATCGGTGTCGGCTTTCCGCTTTCTCCGTAGTAGAGGTCGTCCATGATCCTCTGTGCCTGTGCTGCCAGTTTGATGGACTCCACGGCTACCTCAACCGCTGAATTGTAAAGGCTACCGATTACATTGAGGACATCGCCGTCTCCATTCGGCAGGAGTTTCAAGAGGTCATCCATGTCTGTCTTGGTGGATTTCATCTTGCCCTGCAGGACGCATATCCCTCCGCTGCGATGCCGTATCCCTCATGGCGGTTCTTTACCTTGGTCGGGTGCTGATACTCCATGATCTGCCCAGTGCGAACTTGGCAGTCGCCTGCATATTCTCTTTGAGGTCACGGTCGCTTTCCAGTGTGATATCAATTTCCATCTGCTCGTAGTCTGCCATCTCTATACCTCCTGTGCTTTCTTTGCTCTGTTCAGAGCCTTGGTGTTGGCTTTTCTCTTGGATACCTTAAGTTCCGAATAAACAGAGAGTACCTCTGCCATTTCTTCCGGCAGTTCGCCATCGTTCTCGGCCGCCAGATTGTTCATCGCAGAGTCGAGGGTTCGTGGATCTACTCTTTCCGTGATGAGGTGTCCAAATCCCTGCTCCCTCAAGACATCGAAGAATACCAGACCTTTTCCATCAGCTTTTCTTCTGAAATCTTGGGTATCTCGTTTTCTCCTGCAGGCTGTACTTGAAGCCATCCACCGTAGTATCCGGCTTTTCCTCGTCCACCATCTGCTGTGCGATTTCCTGTTCGAGGTTTTGATTTCCTCATTGTTTGCCTTGGTCTGCTCTGCCAATTCATCTTTTGTCGAGCAGCACCTTGAAGGCTCTGACCTTGTCGTCTAATGTTGTTACTGTTTCCATGTTGTTGCTCCTCCTTTGGTTTTATAATTCATTTCCCCACTGGTCCAACCGTCACGCTCCGCCCTTGCGAAGAGTTCCAGTTTCTTTGCTTGTGGGAAAAATGTTTCCAACATCTGATAGGCACATTCCGGCTTCTGGCTGTGATGCCGTTTGCTGTTCTCTCTGAGTACCGTGGAGAATGCTCCACGCTTGTCCTTGTCCGGGAGGATGATATTTCCCTTCTTGTAGAACCAGAGCAGGTACTCATGTGCGAAGCGCACCGTGTAGGCGGGTGCCATTGTTGCCCTTATCCCATATCAGCCTTGCGTGGAGTTTATATCCAAGCAGGCTCATGATTTCCTCTGTTTGCGGCGGGTACTTGTCTATCGTCCACATGAATACATTGTGCTTTTCATTCATGAGTTCGTTTGTGACATAGCGGTGCAGTTCCATAATTCCGGGGACGTCCATTGTCTCGTATGGTACTGTCGTTCCGGTGCTGTTCGGTCTGGCCGCTTTCTTTCCGCCCCTGCCTTGCTGCTGCGGTGGGTCCGTGTAGAGGATGTCGTATTTTTCTTCTGCGTTGAAAATATCAATCTTCATTGTTCAGTCTCCTGTTAGTGTATAATCCGCTCCGATTTCGTGAAGCCAGTCATCTATTGTCATCTGATTCGGATCTGTCTTATCTTCCATCCACCATCTGAACACAGACTCTGCGTCAGTCCATCCGCACTTGTTTTCGAGCCCTGCCTGTTCCTGGCTATCAACATCTTTTCAAATGCTTTTATGTACGCTCGCTTATATGCAGGATATCTTTCAAACTCCCACGTTCGATGCTTTCCTGCCATCGGGCATCCTATACACCCGACTCTTTCCATCCACAGCCATACAAGGGATTGATTTCTATTCCTTCGTGCTTGATGTACCACCACAGAATTCGTCATCCCAATCTATCAGAGGATTGATTAACACTTTTGTGTTCGATAGCAATGTTCGACCAGTCGTCTTTTTCATCATTATCTAAGTTTAGAATGACCACCCCCTTGCCTGTTAAATGAAAATTTTCATCGTCTACCATTTCTCTCATTTTGTGTGGCTTTGGGAATGTAACTTCTCCTAGTTCTTTGCTCGGTTTACACTCTCCGCCTTCCGCACTCCTGTAACCATTTTCTTTCCTGCGCCATGGCTTTCCTTTAACTCTGAACAGCAATACCGTATCAGCCTTGTCGGTGGTGTCTTTTTCCTACGATAAGCTGCCACATTGTTTCTTTGGCATAACGATTTCTGCTTTGATTCCGGCTGCTCTCAGTCTCTTGAATTTTTCACGAATGAAATATACCGTCTCTGGTGCATCAACTGTTGTGTGGTTATGAATGCCTCAAACGGGCATCCTGCTTTCATGGCAATATGTGTCAGAACGCTACTATCTTTTCCACCACTATCCGCCACTGTAAAACCGTTATTGCTTCCGATCATTCTCAGGATTTCTATGGCATTCTTTTCGTAATCCATTAGAAATAATCCCTCCATGTATCCACGACTGTTTTGCCAGATCCTCTTTCTTCGCCAGTGCTTTCAGCACCACTTCGTCTATCGTTCCCTCTGTGATGAGGTGGATATAAGTGCAGGCATTCTTCTGCCCGATACGGTGGATTCTGGCAAGGCTCTGACTATATGCTGCATAGTTGAAGTTGACCGAATAATACACACAGGTGTCTGCGGCCGTGAGTGTGATTCCCAGTCCTGCGGTATCGATCTGTGCAAGGAATACCATCGTTTCCGGGTTCGTCTGGAAGTCCTTGACGATGTCACCCCTGTCCTCCAGTTTCACATCTCCATAGATTTCTCCGTAGCGGAGTTTCTTCTTTTCAGCATCTGCCCGATGATGTCTATCTCCGGTCTGAAACGTGCGAAGATTACCAGTTTCTTTCCTGCGTCCACCACATAATCGTCCACGATTTCTTCCAGTGCGTTCAGTTTGCCCTTGCTGACCAGTTCTGGCTTTTCCTCGCCGTCTGCCACTAAAATCCGCCAGTGAATTGCTGAAGGCGAAGCAGCTTTGTCAGCACGGTCGTTGCGCTGATCTGCCCGCCGCTTTCCAGTTCTGCGAAACTCTCACGCTTGATGCGGTCGTAGATGTTCTTTTCCTTTGCCGACATCGTTATGTATCTCTGCAGGAATGTCTGCTCCGGCAGGTCGAGTGCTTCGTCCTTGGTCACTCGGTATGCGATGGAGTGCTCTTTCTGGATTAACTGGTCGAGGTCTTTGTATCCCACGATCTGGTGTCTGTTAAATCCGCCCATGATGGCATATCTGTTTCGGAACTGATAGAAGTTCGTTCCGAAGATTGTCGGGTCGAGGAAGCGGTACTGGCTGTACAGGTCGATTGCGTTATTCTGCACCGGAGTTCCGGACAAGATAAGTTTGTACTTTGCTTATGGTCGCCCAGTTTATGCATTGCCTTGGACTGCTCTGCATCATGGCTCTTGATTCTCTGGCTCTCATCGCAGATGATCATGTCTGCGTTCCATTCATACAGTGCGTCAAAGATGCCTTCTCTCCATGTGGATTCGTAATTGATAACGGCTACCTTTAATGCCTTGAATGGGAAGTTGTCGAGATCGTTTAACAGCTTCAGCCTGCGGTTCTTGTCTCCGAGCAGTACCTTGATGTTCGCCTTAAAGTCTGCAAATTCTGCGAAGTCCTTGGTATACGGAGCAGACGGAGGTTGGTGCTACCACCAGTACCTTTCCACCTTACCCATCTGGTAAGCCGTGCCTGCTATCATGATTGCTGTTAGCGTCTTTCCACATCCCATTTCAAAAAGCAGACCGAAGCCTTTATGCGTTTCTGCCATTGGTTTTACCTCCTTCCTGTGATTTTCTTTTGCTTTGCGGTGCTCCAAATTTCGCACCATCCTGTTCCAACCTGCTTCCTGCTGCTTGGTTGCTGCGGGGTTTCGACAGGATATGTAATCTCTGTTATTTCTGCTCATCTGCATCCTCCTCGCTTAGTATCATGGCAATGCCTTCCATCACAAACATTGCACACGGAAGTGCTATGCCGTTGCCCCACATCTTATATTTGGCTGAGTCGCTCTCCGGGTCTTTCAGCCATTTGCAGATCTGGTTGTCTGTCTTTTCCTTTTTGCTCGTCCATGGCTTCCATCTGCGTTCGGAACACCTCTCGCCAGTGATCGATATCTTCCTGCGTTGGTTCTGGTATCCCCAGTTCCTCTGCCCAGTTATCTGGGAAGCCTTGCAGACGGCAGCACTCAATGGTGTGAGCCTGCGGATGATGTACTCCCAGAGAATGAGGTCGGTACTGTCCTATAATCCCTGCGTTTCCAGCAGGAGGCTTTCTCCGATTCCTCATATTCCCCGATTGCCTGTTGTGCGAAGCAGGCTACTCCATGCCTGTCTGCGGCCGTGAGTGTGTTGGCAGTGCTCCGGTTCTCTCGATGCCAAGTCCATTTGCAGAGCATCATTGCTTCTGGTATCTCCACCACCCTTGTATCGGGTCGCCTTATCTGCTATCGGAATAGCGACTCCAACTGTCGCTTGTCCGGTCTTTGGATTGCCCTGTGTAAGGCGTATGGAGTTTTTCCTTCGAATACAGTCGGGTCTTGTGTGATATGAAGTGTCATTGGCTCGATGATTGTTCCAACCGAACTCCATGACCGCTTCCATGGAGTCTCCGATTTATCGTTTCCCAGTGAGAGGTTTCTCTGATCCTGCTCTAACTTCATTCATTATCATTGGCACATTGCCCCCCTGTTCCCATTCGACTGGTCAGCGTTGGTACATTGCCGTCCTCTGCTATCGTCACTCTGCTGTCCTGTGGTGGTTTCCAATACAATGGGTACATTGTTACCGCCAGTCCATCTTAGTTGTGAGCGTGATACCTGCTCTTATCTGCTACTCTGCGTCTGTCGCTGATGTCATAGCATCGACATCATCTGTGCCTGTCTTATGAGTGCCAGTCTTAATATCTCCAGCAGTTCTTTG
>SCPP01000187.1_pt1 | contig 34839 bp, 35 predicted proteins | sample 6106811 | NCBI WGS metagenome assembly SCPP01 (sample SAMN10720449, study PRJNA508395) | human gut metagenome | isolation source: Participant 2 stool, 15 month | host: Homo sapiens | collected 2018
CTTCCATTCCCACATGCGTTACACCATTGGACAATAGCCATTCTTTCAATTCATTCAAAGAACTCGTGAAGGTTTTGAATGAGCGGGTCTCGCGTTGGATGCCTGCTCCGTCAATTGTCGCCACTACAACCTTCAGGTGGACGTCGATACCGCAAGCGCGCTGTATCAACTGAGGGAATGTCACTTCTGCCATAACTGATACATTTTAGGGTTAGACTATACAAAGGTAACTTCAGCTTGACTATTTACATTCTCTTGGGCGTGATTTTTTATCTCATGGGAATTTCATTTTTAAAAATATATAAGTGTGTTAATCGTCTTCATCGTCATCATCCCAATCATCATCATCATCGTGCCATTTATGATGTTTATGACGCTTGTGTTTTTTATAATGCTTGCGATGATGCTTATCATGATGGTCACAATAAGAGCAATAATGTTCACGCCAGCATTCGCTATGATAACGAATCCTGTCATAAAATGGATCATAGTACATCGACCCTGGTTTTATGCCTATCTCTACCAATATACGATTCCAGCCATTCCGGTGGTAACGCTTGTAATAGTCACACACCTCCCGCATATGCCTGCCGGAAGTCTTTGCTATTTCAAGAGCCAAACCGACATTCCCCCAATTACTACCACATCTTCTGTAATAATCATCCAATAATTGATTAGATATATTATATTCTACGCATAAACGTTTCCGATAGTCGGATAACTCCACAGCTGCATACTTGTTCGCCCTGCCTATGAACAGAGAAAGCCTGTCTTGTGCAAACATGGAACAAGAAATGACTATAAATAATAACAATACTTGAATTCGTTTCATAATTTTAAAACCATTAGTTAATAAACTATTGAGATTGCAAATATAGATATAAAAAAGCAATACACAATTTTTTATGGGGAATTTAGATACTGTCTAATTTTACATTTTGATAAAAAACTACTTCTTCTTTCCTTCCCAATGATTTGTAAAAATTATAATAAAATCCCCCTCAAAACCGTGCAAACCAGCACAGACTAGAGAGGGGGTATGAAAGAGTTTGCTTAGAATTTATATCCTAAAGTAATGCCTATATTTGCATTATGGGGGGCATCGCCATCCATTACCTTGCAAAAACCAAGTTGGGTATCGAGACCTACGAGAATCTTTCCGAACTCCACACCCAGACCGATGTTCCATCCTGCATCAAATCTGTTGTAATCCAGTCCGTCATCACCGAATGTGTCTATTTTGTCATCACCATTAATATGGATGCCTCCAACGGATGCGTCACCATCGAATTTAGCCTTACCACCTACTCCGCAAGCCAAATAAGGGCCTGTAGCGATGACAAGGTTGGTGTTATCTGCAATATTAAAACGAAACTGTACGTTAACAGGCAATTCAAGATAGAGCTGGTTAATTTTCACATCAGCATCAGCATCTATTATATTTCCGTCAAATCCACTTGAATATTTTGCCCCCTTTTGCGAAAAAAACAATGAAGGCTGTAAAGATATCATATCATTAAACTGATACTCCATCCCCACTCCGATACGTGCTCCGGGTTTAAATTCGGAGTGATCTGAATTCTCACCAATATAACTACTAAGGTTAAGACCAGCCTTTACATTAAAAGACACCTGCGAAAATCCCATAGTACAGATTAACGCAAACAATACGGTTAAAAAAACTTTTTTCATCACATTTATAAATTTAAATATTCAATTAATATCCAACAAACTGTGTGTAAAGACACTGTCACCTGAATTCATGAACAGTAAAAGAGCCGGAGATGTTTCCCACACTCCGGCCTACACACAATTCAAATATTTATCGGTTAGTTCTCATGTATAGTACAGATACTTACACGATTCCAGTCCGGTTCTTCAAACATATTACCAACACCCTGACCTTCTGCTGCGATCCGGCTTTCGGCAATCTTATATCTCTTGACCAGCATATTTCTGACAGCTTCGGCACGTTGCCTTGCGATACGTGCGTTCACCTCTGCCTTTCCTTCCGGAGAAGCATACCCCTTGATAGATACAGTTGCAGCCTTGTGGTTTCTCAAATAAGTAGCGATACGTTCCACGTTAGGTATCTGTGAGGATTCCACCGAAATACCACCCTGACGGAATGTTACCACAGATTCCAATGTCTTTCTGTTATTAGTGATAGTATCTGTTACAATTGTGGGGCCCTGGTTTCTACAATCAGACAATTCTTTTTCCAATTCAGCTGTTTTCTGACTGGCCGCTTCCAATTCAGCATTCTTGTCCGCATTCTCTTGACGTAAACTGTTCACTTGCGCGTTCAGCGCATCCACTTCAGTTTGGTCATACAATTTGGCGAAAGATGCATGATGCTTTCCGTTACTGCATGCAAAATGATATTTTAGTCCAGCAGTAATTTCCCATGCCGCACGGTTGGCATTAAAGCATGTATTTTCAAAGCCATTCGCATTCATATCATATACAAGAGCAGGCTTGAGACCAAGCGTCCATGCTTTTTCCTCCCCTAAATTGAAATTAAAATTCAAGCCTAACTTACTTGACATACTGTTCAGATCACCATCTCCATTCATGGAATAATGCAGCCATCCTATACCGGCAACCGTTTCCACTTCAAACAAACGTGGAGTGCCAAGATAACCTCCAAAAAGATTATTCAGATTGATAGTAGTCAACAGACTCAAATTCATATTGTCAAAGGCTGTTTTACTGGCTGTCGTATTAATACTTGTCATGGCTTCAATACCTAATCCGAACACAGGTGTAACCTGTTTACCCAACCCGATGCCCCATGTGGCACGCATATTTCTAAAAAATGCACTGTGAGTAAGCGGACTGGTTACACCCGCATTGACCCCAACAGACCAGTTATCAGTAAATTTGACTCCTTCTACCGCTTTCTGAGCATAGATGCCGCTTGTAAGCATACAAGCTAAAATTGGCACAATAATCTTTTTCATATCTTGTTTAATTTAAAATAAAAACGCGCAAATATAACAAAGATTACATTTGTGTAATATTATAACATATGTTTTTTAACATAATTCTATTTTACTAAAGCTTTTCGATATTTATTAACTTAAACATATTATATAGGAAACATTTCTTTATAAGTATAGTTATAGAACGAAGAAAAAGCCAACTATAGCAGATATTTTTTTTACTAATTCTATTCAAAATCTGTTCAATCAAATCTTTTTATTTATACATTTGCAAAAACACTTTAGTGATTTAACTTCGCTTCTGTATTAATTGAAATATCGAACTCATGTTAAATAAAACCCCTCCTCGGCAGTCTTTAGACTGCTAAAGGAGGGGTTATCATGTTTATCAAGATAGCTTCCGCCAATCGTTTATTTTTCAGCACGTCCACTTGGATAGGCCAGTACAGATTCTGATACAAGTTACTGTTGTTCAAATCTCGGTCGGCAGAGCCTGTACGAATGTCTGTAATACCCAGAGGATAAAGATAATAAGCTTCACGCCATGTATATCCGTTGAGTAGTTCGTTGGTTTCCAATGTATTGATACTATACGGACGCACATACTTGCTCATTTCCTTCATTGACATGTTGGCATTGGCGGAACCGTCGGCAATAAGCAAGTCACGTGGATCATCTTTGTCGTTAGGGTCTGTCTTGAAGTGCGTGTACATCTCATCCCAGAAGTTTACGCCTTCAGGAACCCATTTGGTCGTGATGAGGCGGTCGAAAGAACGCCAGCGAATCAAGTCGGCAAAACGGAATCCTTCACTGAACAATTCCTGCATACGTTCACGGCGGATATTGTAAAGTGTCTTGTCTACCTGTACCCGAATAAACTCCGAAGTCACTTTCTTTATTCAAATCAGTAGCTGCAATGGTTTTCTCGAAATCATCGCTTACGCCGGCGCGCTGACGTATTTTCCTCCAATAGCTTGCGGCGGTAGCATCCAGCCTTCCGTTCTTTTCATAGCAGGCTTCCAGGTAGTTCAGCATGCCCTCAGCCACACGGAATGCCGGGCAGGCATTGGTGCCTTGCTGTTCGTCGCTCTTTCCTTGACTGTAGTCATACGCATAGAACTTGCGTGACTGATAGCCGGAAATCATACGGGTCTGAGCTTCTAGGGAAATCAAGTTGGGAAAATCAAATGTGCTCACCCACTTGTTCTTCCCCAGCATCGGGGTCAGAGAATACCAACGTGCTTTCACCCCATACGAAGAGCTGTAGACGCAAGTCTCTGTCGGTCTTTACGTCATCAATAGTCTTGTCGCCTTTGTACTGGTATTGTCCTCCGGTTGCGTAGATAGGCAGTCCGTCTTTCATGAGGAATGATTCGATGAACGGACGGGTATAGCCGCTTCGGGCACCGATTCGTGAACGGTAGATGGCATTGTGCTTGATGCCTAGATCAAAGTTATATTCTTTCCACAACAGAACTTCGGGGACATCTTTCAGGCTCGGTTGGCTGAACATTTCAAAATAAGGATTCCATCCTTCAATCTGTCCGATTTCCGGCTGTAACACTCCATTGTTTGTGGTCAGTTCAGTTGTACCTACCGCCAATGTGGCAGCTTTCATGGCCTCGTCCAGGAAAAAATCGATTTCCGCTTCAATGTTAAAGGTCTTTCCTTGGTTATAAGCCATCTTGGCACCCGGCCAGTTAGCATCGCCCGGCACGCGGCCTGAACCTTTGTGGTATTTCTCGAAAGTAGCTTCAAACAAGGCAACGCGTGATTTCAAGAGAGCGGCTGTCTGCTTGTTTACACGTTGACCCTTAAAGTGGTCACGGTCATACAGACGTTCGATGGCTTTATCCAAATCGCTCAAGATGAAACGGACAACTTCATTGCGTGGAGCCCGTTTGCTATTTTCTACAATTACCTCGTTGTTATCTTCCAACACTTCAGTAACAATGGGAAGGTCTCCATATAAAGCCAACATGCGGTAGTAAGTCAATGCACGGAAAAAGTAGCCCTCACCGATGTAGTTCAGGATTAACTTGTCGTCGCCTTCTATTTCACCGGCTTCATTTCTTGCTTCGGATGTCTTCAAGAAATAGTTGAACGCACGTACAGTTCCATACCATCCCTGCAATTGCTTTCCACCGGACACCTCCCATTTGTCGGGAACAAAAAGCTGTGTGTTTCCTCCTCCTACTACCTGAATGTCTGTATTTCCGTCGGAGCGGGCAATTCCATCATCGTAACCTCCGCCATGAAACATGGCACCGCTGAACGGGTTCTGTAATTCACCATAGTAATTAATCATGTAAGCCCCTAACTGATCGGCTGTCTTGTAAAAAGAGTCGGGAGTAATTTGGCTCACAGGGTCAAGGTCAAGCAAATCGTTGCAGGATGTAACCGTCAACAATGTACCTCCCAACAAAAGGCAAGCGCCTACGTTTTTTATATTTAATTTCATAATAATCTTCAGTTAACAAATTTAAAAATTCAAATTTACACCAACAGAAATGGTACGCTGCAAGGGGTAAGTTTTACCACTGGTTCCGTAGCCGTCGTAGCTTCCGAATACTTCCGGGTCATAGACGCTTGACAGTCCGGTAATGGTAAACAGATTGTCGCATGAAGATAGATACGGCAGTTGCTGATGCCGGCTTTTTCGGTAATGTGTGTCGGCAGGGTGTAACCCAACTGGATGTTCTTGCAACGTAGGTAAGAAGCTTTCTGCATATAGGCATCTTGAGCCTGTTGGTTTTTCGTTTCATTGAAGTAGGGTTTCGGATAATAGGCATCGGTATTTTCCGGAGTCCAGTAATCCATGTGTTCTTCAAAGCAGGCTGCTTGCCACATTCCGGATCCTGCGCCCCAAAAATAAGGGTCACCTGCGTCAAACATCCAGTCACGTTTCAATACCCCTTGGAAGAAGATAGAGAAATCAATGCCTTTCCAAGCTGCATCCAGATTCAAACCTACCCGATAACGCGGTGAGTTGTTTCCGATGCGTTTCAAGTCACCGTGATTTTCCAAAGTGCTGGCACCTGGGGTTACTTCTCCTTCACCGGTCAAGTCCTTGTACTTCACGTCACCTGCCTGCCATTTGCTTCCCCAGTTTGGCTTGTTGCTTGTCAGCCATTCTTTCATTTCTTCATCGCTTTGTGCCAGTCCTACACTAGTATATCCCCAAAGTTCTCCCAATTCTTTACCATTATAGTAGCCGTAGATTCCTTGGTTTCCGAACTCACCGTCGAACGGATAAGATATGATTTTAGACTTGTTGTCGGAAAGGTTGAAGCGGACACCGTACTTGAAATCCTGAATCTGGTCACGCCATCCGATTTCCAATTCCCAACCGGAGGTACGCATGTTGCAGTTGTTTGTTTTCGGAGCATCAGTTCCCAGCATGGAACCCAATACCGGAGCAGGACCAATCATATCTTTGGTTGTTCTGCGGTACCAGTCGAATGTAGCGGTCAGTCGGTTGTTGAAAGCGGCCAAGTCAAAACCGATGTCCCAAGTCTCGACGGTTTCCCAAGTCATGGTTGAGTTGACGATTCCGGGCAGACTTGCGGTATTGACACGTTGACCATCAATTAGCCATCCGCTGTTTGCCGTACCGGTGCCTTGCTGCTGATAGAACGGATACCAATCCCAGAACGTTTCATATTTGGAGCTTGTATTACCCAATTGTCCCCATGAAGCACGAATCTTGAATGTTGAGATAGCATTGCTCAATGGTTTGAAGAATTTTTCGCGAGCCATATTCCAACCTAATGAAACAGATGGGAACCAAGCCCAGCGGTTGTTGGAGAGGAAACGTGAAGAACCATCATAACGGATGTTGAACTCAGCCAGGTATTTTCCATCGTAGTCATAGTTCAAGCGAGCAAAGTAACCGGCAGTTGCGCGGTTCCAATAGCCGTCTCCGGTCTTCATGTTTTCCTGAGCTTGGCTCAAAAATGGTTTGTCGGTAGTGGTAAGTTTGTCTCCCACTTCCCCACAGATTATCCTGATCGTAACGTTCGTAGTTCAAACCGACCATAATCTTTCCGTTATGCAACCCAAAGTTACGGGTATAGTCTGTATACACATTCACCGCATAATAGTTCTGGCGGAAGCGGTTGTCGTATACATTTGAAACAGTTCCATATCCGGAGTCACGTAGGTAGGGATTTCCGTCAATATCATAAGAATAAACGGGAATCTTACTGGTCGTTTTCTTTTCATTTGAAGTACGCATTGCTCCTTCTGCATAGATGTTCCATCCTTCAAGCGGAGTGATGGTAAACTTCAATTGCTGGGTGAACCAGTCTTTGTGTTCGGAAGTTACACCTCCGTCTTCCAGCTCGGCAATTTCCATTCCATCCATCCAATGGCCATTAGGATCAATAGCCGGACAGGTCGGCCAGCGGCGGGCAATATTGTGAAAGAACAAACCAGTTAGATATTGGGGCTTTTCATAGTCTGTACGAGTCCATTTGGTGTTGTAGTCCAAACGAATCCAAGAAGCAATCTCAGCTCCGATTTTGCTGTTTACGGTATAACGATCCAGTTCGTCATGTCCGTGGCGAATCAAACCATTCTGTTTCAGGAAACTACCGCTGACAGACCAGTTGATTTTTTCGCTACCGCCGCTTAAACTGATATTATGCTGGGTAGAGGGAACATTTTTCTTGTAAAACTCGTCAAACCAGTCGGTATTGGCAAAGGCACCTCCATAGTTGTTCCATTTCTTGTTGTTCAAGTTTGCTGTAGTACCATAATATTCCGGCTGGGTAGGATCATTGAATTCTCCGCGCTGGAATTTCAGAATCTTTCCATCTGCTCTTCATTAAACTGAGCCTGTCCTCCGTTATTGATGGAAGCAGCATTAAAATAAGTGGCAAAACGATAAGAATCTACCATATCCGGAGTCTGTGTAGCTGTGCTGAAGCGCACATCACCCGAGTAGTTTACTCTTACCTTGCCCGCTTTTCCGCTTTTTGTGGTTACCAAGATGACACCGAATGCGGCTCTCGAACCATAGATAGATGCTGAAGCTGCATCCTTTAATACAGATACACTTTCTACATCATTGGGATTCAAGGTATTCAAATCTCCTTCGATTCCGTCAATCAAAATCAAGGGCTTGTCGGTAGATCCGGAACCTATAGAACCTGCACCACGGATATTGATGTTCATTCCAGAGTTCAAGTCACCACCGTTTCCACCTACAGTTAAGTTCAATCCAGGAACAGCACCTTGCAGTGCTTGCGTAACATTGGCTACCGGACGCGATTCAATGACTTCGGCTCCTACCATACTTACGGCACCGGTTACATTTACTTTCTTCTGTGTACCATAACCCACAACAACTACCTCATCCAACATTTCCGAGTCTTCCTTGAGGGTGATATTCAAAGGAGAACCATTCCATTTTACTTCCAATGTCTTGTATCCTACAAAAGAAATTTTGATAGTACTTCCTTTAGGCACATTGGAAAGGCTGAAATTACCGTCCAAATCGGTAATTGTTCCATTTGTAGTTCCATCCACTGTTACAGAAGCTCCGATAACAGCTTCTCCACTTGCATCTTTTACTACACCCGTACATGCCCCATTCTGTTGCACTGACTGTATTCCTGTTACAGGGGCAGGATGGACTGCATAAAGAGCCCCGACCGGAAAGCCAGCGCATATCAGCATCACACTGATAATCTTTTTTCTCATAAAAATTAGTATTAAGGATTAGTAATCATACGAATTAATGATTTTTCCTATATCTTAATTCGCAATTTAAATATCTGATTTGGCTAATGTTTTTCACGTTGTTGAAAATAAAAGTGTTATACGTGTATTCTTATTCATATTCATAGTATCGTAATGTAAAAACGCCTTGTGGCAGGTTTTTTTGGGTTTAATTCTTGTTGTTTTTATTACATTTTCTTCTCATGAAAGAAAACTTATGCAAAAATAATAAAATACATGGAAGATATTTAAAAAATAAATAAAAAAGTAGTGTTATTTAGCAAAAATTAAAAAACAAATCCCTTTTTAAGAAAACTTTTGCTTTAAATCAAGTTATGCAAGTGTCTAATTTATTTCTTTCTTGTTTCAAAGGAATATAATGAAATTAGAGTAACTTTAAGCTTTTGGATTCATTGTTTGGAGAATCTGCTTCTTTGTATGGGAAAAATGAGTTGGGAGTTGCATAGGCTTTTATACTGAAGAATGATACTACTTCTGAATTTGACTTCTGATTTTAGAAATTGTTTAAAAACAGTTCGGTTAGCTGTATGATGACGTGAGTTCGATATAAAATCAAAAAATAGAAAATTGGTCCATCATTGACAAAATTTACGTCAATGGCGAGCTTCTTCTCAAAAAAGCAGTATACTGCGATAACTGACGAAGAGTTGACTATAAAGTTACTGAATGAACGATGTCTGGAATTTCGATCTGTACAATATTCTTCAGTTCATCATTGACCGCTTCAATCAAGGCTCTTCTTCTGAGCAGAATCTTATCAGCTATACTCATCAGTAAATTCTTCATGTTGCTTTTACCTTCGTAACAAACAGAACACCGTTAAGAAAAAGATTTTCAAACAAACCTGTCTAATATTTCCTTTATCTGCACATAGTTTTTCCTTAATATTTTCCAGAAACTCACTCTATTTCAATGGCTCATGATCATCTACATTTCCAAGTGTAAACATGAAATTAAGGATTTTACATTTATTATTGATAATCAAGTAAATATATTAATCCTAATACAGAATTCACATTAAAATATGGTTTACTGTTGTATGATACGTTTTTACAATATAGTATGATATTCAGTTAAATGTCAAAATTAATAAAGCTGCACTTTATGGAATAACGTCCGTTTTTTGCTATTTTTTATGTAAAGAAAAGGATTGTACAACTTTGTTAGAGCTAACAGGTGAATAGACTATGATAAAACAGAACGGACAGGAAGCTACAATCAGGCAATAGCCATTCGTCCATCCCCCCCAAAAAAAAATTGTGACTACAATTGCTTAACAGAGGGGATTTGAACTGCCACTACAATCTACACAGGTTGCCTTTGGGGTGTTACCCAATAGCGATGTAAGATTATTTTCTTCCAACAATTCATTGATATTGAAGCTAAAAAATAACTGATACTATTCACCAAAATCCCCAGACAGCTCTTTTCTGACATTCATACTTTCAGAAAAGAAAGCCAAACTTATATATAAGGAATTCGATATTTAATGAATCCAACAAACAATTTACTCCTCCCAAAAACCAGCCTTCAATATTTAGCATTGTTAACATGTTTCAAAAAGAACAAAAAAAACAACATATAGCGAATTAATTTTTAAAAATATCATTTTTAATTAATATCTTAAAGTTGATAATCTAATTAAGAACTCATGGGAACATTAGGATGTATCAACGACATGCTGCAACGCGATAAAGAAAATCGAGAGTTGCGCAAACGGAATCGGGAGAGGCTAACAGACACCTACCACCGGTTATTGGATACAGGAAAAGAGACTGACCTCTCTCAGATGACGGTGGAAAAAATGGAAGATATCCGCCAGAAAACTTTGGAAAAAGAAGAGCTGGATAAGGTTGCCTATTTTAAGACAATGCTTTATTTAGCTTTAGGAATGGTATTGATTCTTCTCTTGGTATGGTTGCTTGTGGGGTGTAGCGGTAAACCGTCCAGCAACAATCAGCCTGCGGTAAAGAGTGATTCAGCTTCGATTACACAAGGCGCTCAAACAATCTCCGTTCATACCCAAGACACGATCTGCCATCTTCCTGTAGCTACTCAGAGTGTAAAGGATTCTGTGTTTACAGAGCAAGAACTGCAAAAGATACAGAATGAACTGCGAAAACGATATGCGCGTTCAGAAATAGAGGGCACTCGATTAGACGGCAATATATCTGGATCGGGCATAAAAGGTAATCATCTTGTTGTAAATTTATGTCTAAACTCTCCGGAAGCCAGAGCCGTTTTCCGTAAGAAGGTCATGGACTCACCCGCTATCCGTTTTGAAGGACCCATAGAACCAACACCCAACAATCAACGATACACTTCCGACACTTTGGGCATCCATTTATATCCTGAATTCTCTGCATACCCATACACGGCTCATACCGCCACTTTTGTTTTATTCAACCAGAGCGAGCACGAGATAGGGTGTGGAGACCCATACCGGATTACTTATGAAAACCAGCATGGAGTCTGGCGAACTCTTCCCATAAATACAAACTTCCACTGCGTTGGCTATATCATCAAACCTGGGAAACAATTTCTGTTTAAAGCTCACTTAAACCCGAATGTCCTGCCCAACCGACCGGGCAGATACAGGTTCTTCTATGAGGTGGAATTAACCGATAAAAAACAGAAAATTATGCTCATGACCGAATTCCGGCTGGCAGACATCAAAGAAGCTGTTCGCGATTCTTCCGATGTAATCAGCGTGGAATATAGATGACTATAATAATAACAGCAGATGCCAAGCATCTTACGAATATTGTATGTTTTCGAAATACCTTTGTTTTCACAAATTGTTTTTGCCTATGAGAAGCGGTATTGTATTTTTGATATCCTTTTGCCTTCTTTCAACCACTTGCATTCAGCAACGACAGAAGTTGGAAACGAAAGAATGTTCTACCACCCAAGCCGACACCTCGTTTATTGTGGTGGACTCCACCTTATTACTATATTTAAAAAAGAATACTTCCGATAAAGAAATTTATGCCGTATTGGAAGAACGACCTGAATATCCGGGTGGCATGAAGGAAGCTATAAAATATATACAGACCCACATTCAGTATCCTCCTGCTGCCATATACAAGAAAATACAAGGGAGAGTTTGGATAGAGAGTGTCATTGACCGCAACGGAAAAGTTGTACAGCCTAAAGTAGCATACAGCGTCCATCCCCTGTTAGACCAAGAAGCACTCCGCATTGTAAGAATGATGCCAGACTGGAAGCCGGGGAAACTGAACGGAGAGACCGTGAAAGTAAAATACGTTTTTCCTGTAACCTTCCGCATCGAGGATCACATTACGCTTGTTGATAAGGATTCCCTGTGTAATCCGAATGATACAGGAGTCGTAGAAATTAAGTACATTCCTCCTGTAAATGCCGATCTGCCTATCAAAAGAACTTCCTCTATAAAATGGGGGCACTTAGTGGATGATGCAGAAGGAGTAACCAAGGTCTGTTTAAACGACCAGACGCATCAGGAAATCAAGTGCAAAAGTGAAGAAATCAATGTGGAACGAATTTCAATTTCGAATGATAAAGTCTATGTATCCATTGCCTGTCCGTATTTTCATTTGATTTATAAACATGAAGCATTTTTATTTCGCGAGGACAAACAAAAGAATTTACATCAGATTCACGATGAGAAAATAAGCAAAGAATCTATTGCCATTCTATTGAATGATTCAAAGGTTATTGAGATAGGAGTCAACTTACCTAAGGATGTTCAACTGGGTGACTATCTCCTAAAAATCAGACTTTATAATGAAGATGAAACTTGCTTCTACAACATATATCAATGGTTTGAAGCCTACATCTCACAGCAGGTTTCATACAGAGAAAAGCCTATTCCTGTAGGACCTGCTAATTACTCCGGTAATCAGGTTACCCCAAATGAAGAGGATGTTTTTGAGGTAGTGCAATATATGCCTGAGTTTCCGGGTGGCGTGCCCAAACTGATGGAATTTATCAGACAGAATATACAATACCCTCAAGCTGCCAAGCAAAGCAAACTGGAAGGTACAGTTATCATGCAGGTGGTGATTGATAATGACGGAACGGTGACCCAGCCTCGCATTCTTCGCAGTGTCAACCCTGTTTTAAGTGCGGATGCTGCATTATGTGAAGAGGCACTTCGCATTGTTTCGATTATGCCCAAGTGGAAACCGGGTCATCAACATGGAGTGAACCTCAAAGTGAAGTATACATTCCCTATCAAATTTGAAATACCGGTTAATTAACTGTCTAAAGAAGGTAATTGTAAACAGATTTAAATATAAACAAAAATATAAAGAATTCTGATATTGAATTAAAAAAAACTGTCATCATGAAAAACTTTTTACTATTTGCTACCGGAATAAGTTTCTGTATCTTTATCAGTTGCCAACAGACTTCATCCCACAAACCTTTTGTAGAATTATCTTCATTGGAACTTTCGGAAGAAGAGATGCCTATGGTATCCATCAGTAATGACTTTGCTTGCAGTTTTTTTCAAAAGATGAATGAACAGGAGAAAGGACAAAGTTTTTTCATTTCTCCTCTGAGTGCCCAATTCAATTTAGGGATGCTTGCCAATGGTGCTGCAGGAAAAACATTAGAAGAAATAGCTTCGGTACTTTCCGTTTCTAAGAATAAACCTTCATTGGCCAATAACTACTTTTTAAAACTGATAAGCAATCTGCCTCGATTGGATTCTACGACTGTCTTTCAGTCAGCCAATTCCATCTGGATTCATGACAAGTCACCTGTGAAGGATTCCTTTCAACAAATAAACCGGCAGTATTTTCTTGCAGAAATACAGAACCTGGATTTTTCTGAACCGAAATCAACAGGCATTATCAACCGATGGGCAAAGGAACAAACGCAAGGGCGTATTCCTCACATCTTGGATCAAGCACAAGGTAACTGTATTCTCATCAATACGTTGTTCTTCAAAAGTGGATGGATTTTCCCTTTTGATCCGGCTGAAACCCGGCAGGAAAACTTTTATCCTGTGAGTGGAAAGAAGCATCCGGTCAGCATGATGCACCTGTCTGATCAATGGTTTGCTTTTCATAAAGCGGAATTGTTTGAAATGGCTACCCTCCCTTACGGAAACGATTCGTATGCCATGACAGTGATTCTTCCCAAGAAAGGTGTATCCATTGACTCCTGCATAGCCACATTTAGTGAAGCCAATTGGAAAGCATGGCTGTCCGCATCAGATAGTATAAGTTGTATGCTGGACCTCAAATTACCTTCTATCAAGTTGGATTACAAATCCAACATCATTCCTACCTTCCAGAAAATGGGCATCCATGATGCTTTTAATGCAAATTGTGCAGACTTTTCACGTATGACAGATATGCCTGCTTATATTTCTGAAATCGAACAATTTACCCGATTGGAAGTAACGGAAACAGGCACAGTTGCAGCAGCAGCGACTATTACAAATGTTGTTTTTGAATCAGAAATAGTGCCAGAGATTACACCTTATCCATTCCATGTCAATCGTCCATTCTTGTTAGTTATCCATGAAAATAAAACAGGTTTAATTTTGTTTATGGGAAAGATGATGGATATTCTGTAATCTGAAACACAGAGCATTACAAGGGAGAAAAATAACTTTAGCAAGCAGAAAACTTATCTATAGTATCCGTATTGTATAATCCTCAATATTAGAACGTGCCATGAAGATACCTATATTTTTCAAAAGTATGATGACAGCCATTCTTTTCTTTCTTATTCTTTGGGAAGGGAAGGCTACCGGTCTATCCGGTGATGTCATTTATCTGCAGGGAGAAGAATGGGTGTTATTGGACAAGCCCATCAACCGGGATTCTATCCTGTTTCATCGGTTGATGGAATTCTTGCCGGACAACCATTGCATTACTACCGCCAATTGGGAAGGCTATACCGCCTATTGGGAAGTGCAGCAATCTCATCTGTATCTGCATCATTTGGAAGTCTGTGTCTATGATAAACAGAAGAAAGAAGAGTATTCCCTCACTTATCAGCCAGACCAATTGAAAAAAGTGTTTCAACCTTATTACCAAAACGGGAAAATCTGTGCCCGCTGGTTCAACGGAGAACTTCGTGCCGGGAAAGGTGAGCTGGTGCGTTATGTACACAGCGGCTTCGACCGCAATCTAGAAACGGAACAAGTGATGGTGCTTCAACACGGTCGTATAGAAAGCTGCCAGACTTACCATAATACCCTACGGGCTGGCATGAAAATACAGCATGCTCAGGATGAAATTATCCGGCGTTTTCCTTGGCATCGCTTTCCGGAATACAAAGGGAAACGCATGACCTTTTGGGTAAATAATATGCAATGCAATTCGGATGGTCGTCTGGTGGATTTGGATGTAGTGATTATGTCCGTTCGTCCAAAACGGGAAAACATTGATGACAAGAATCATCCTTTGGCAAAAGCATTTAAAGAAGTGCTGAAGAGCATTTATCCTTGGGAGGTGTTGTTTATCAACGGAAAGTACACGATTGAATTTAAGGATTTTGTACTTACCATTTGGGAAGACAAGCTAAAGTCCACTCAAGCAAACGATACTATGGAATACACCCTCATAGGCAAGGTTTATGGCGAAGAAGTGCGGCAGATTCCTCCTTACGATGTCACTAAGAGGGCAATGATTGCTTCATACCTAACTATGGATGAAAAGCCGTTTCAAGGTTGGCTTACTGATTCTACCGGAACATTCAAGATAGAGCATTTGAAAAGAGGAAAGTATCAGTTGGTTGCCCAATTTGTCGGTTTGAATTCATGCGACACTCTTGTTACTATACCATTTCAAAGTGACACACTGCGAATTACGCTTCCTCTGTGGTATGAGTATATCGAAAAATATGATTGTTCACCGACCTTGTCTCGTGAATACATAGACAAAGGGAAACCCAATCTGAAGCTCATTATTCCTGTTGGAAAAGAAGAGGTCATAAGGAAGCATCCCTTTTGGAAGAAATATGGGGTTACGTATATCAGCTTCTTTCCCTTGAATGAAGATGGTAAACTGACATGTTATTTAAGCACTCCCAACCATCTGCTGACTGCTTATAACGAAGAAGTTTTCCGATATTTGGATAAAAAGTTTGGCAAAGGATGGCGCAAGGAAGTACCTCCCGGCATCTTCGGATTGGACCACTCTCTGAACGAACTGCATGATTATAACTAGCTTATCAAGACTTTGAACCGGAAATGTAAATATCCCGTTACTCAGCAAAAAAAGAATAAAGGTTGTGTTTTGCAAGTAACATATACAATAATCATGATTTCTTATGTTTTAATTGATATTGTTTCCGTTGCTTGCAGGCTATTCCAAAAGCCGTTCTTATCTCGTTTGAATAATTTCGGATATCTTCTATTGATTGTAACTGAATCCATTTATATCCGGTTCTGTTCTCTGTAACAAAACATATCCGCTTGCTGTACGGCCTTAATGATACACGGCATACCCACCAATATTCATGTCCAGTCCAAATCAGCAGATAGCCTTTGAAACTGGTATATGATATTTCACTTTGTTCCCCAAGAACAGCTCTGATTATATTGTATGTGTCTGTTTCCTCCCGTGTAATCACTGCATCTTGTTTGTCACCTATAACAGCCATTCCATCGTTCGGTGCTTGTCGTGTTTTCTCTTCTTTCACCAGTATGGCGGTATCCGGTCTGCCTGAAATCATCCCTCCTATCACGGACAAGATAGATTTCCTCACAATCGGTCTGTATTCTTCGATCAGCTTCGGTGTGGATTTCCCGTTATTAAGACTTCTGACAAAATACCTCGTAAACTCATCGCCCGGCGACTGGAAATTCTTTGCAAGAATCTCCTTTATCTGTATCATCATTTGCAGTTCCTTTGCCGTGCTGAGTATTTCCGACTCATTGTAGCATGACTTGTGGAACTTCTTCATTTCCTCTATATCTGCATCCGACAAGTCCAGCATATTCACCACCAAGAAAGGTTTCTCGTCCATGATGTTCGTCTTGTCAAGATCCGCATAAAACCGATACTCGATACCGTTTGTAAGCACCCCAAAGCGTGCGTTGGACGCAGCATAGTATTTTGAAAGCTGGGTGTTGTGCAAGTCAAGGTTCTGCTTACAGTGCTTGCATTCTATCAGAAGAATCGTCCTGCCATCCTTTTTGATGGCGTAATCTATCTTATCTGTAGATACTAATTGAAAAGTGCGCTGTATTCTAATTGAAAAGAGCTCCATCCATAACTTGTTACAAAATTACTATAAGTTTAAAATATTCATTTATCTTGTCTCATTTTTTGTGTTTCCTTAAGCCTATAAGACAGTCCGGTCATATTAACCAGATAAGCTTTATGTGTAAGCCTGTCAACCATTGCCGCCACAAGCACCTTGTCCTTTATGATTTCATTCCATCTGTTAAAAGCCAAATTAGTAGTAATGATTGTAGCCTTTTTTCCGGCTCTTAACGACAGGTGGTTAAAAAGCAGTTCTCCTCCTTCCTTGTCACAACTGACATATCCGAACTCATCACAGATGACCAGATCGTATTTTTCAAACCTTAATTGTAGCGTCCTCAGTGTCTTTGCTGATTTAGCCTCCCTTATCTGGGTAAGCAGGACCGGCACTGAAGTAAACAATACGGTAAAGTCCTGTTGGCAGGCCTTTATTCCTAAAGCCGTAGCAATATGCGTCTTTCCCGTTCCCGGATTTCCATACAGGACCAGGTTTCTTCCCTGTCTGATGAAGTCCAGTGTCTCCAATTCAGGTAATATTACCTGTGCCTCTTTGGGCATGTCTTCCATAACAAGCTCATGCAGATACTTCATTTGTGGAAATCCCGCAGATCTTATCCTTGATCTTCTTCTACACTCCCTTCTCCTGGCGCTTTCCTTTCCAAGCAATTCCGTCAAGAACTGCAGATGGTTCCAGTTTTCTTCAGCTGCCAATGAAAGGGTGCATTCCAGTTCCTCTTTAAAGGCCAGAAGCTTCAGTTCTGCAGCATAGTCATAAATGGTTTCTTTTTCTGATTTCATATATTATAAACTTAAATGGTTGGTATTATATCATGCACTTCATTGTATCCTGTCATGAGCGCCGTGATGCCTTCAAGCATATCCACAGCTTCTCTTTCTATATTCTCCTGTTGTGCCGGGAGAACAGGCGGTTCCATGGTTTCTTCTGTCTCTCCCTGTACGCTACCATGCAGCATGGCCTTTACCTGGTCCGGAGATATCTTTCTGACACCACGTCCGGTCAGCTCCTTGCATGCCGTGACAATGTCCGTTCCGGAAAATCCATTTTTTCGGGCATAGTCCAAACAAACGTCCTGTTGTCCTCCTTGAAATGGATGTCATACAGCCTTCTCAGTTCTTCCGGTGCTCTTTGCCAAACCACAGAGTGGGGCAATGCCCCCGGTTTACGGGAAAGTGTACGCAAATAGTGCTCCAGCTTGATGCACCAGTCTCCACCGCAATAACTGCGTTGATGAGAGGCCACTTTCTCCTTCCCGTACAGGATGACGATTTTTTCACTATAAACCTTGACATGTACTTTTTCTCCCACAAGAGAATCAGGTACGGAATAATGAACATTTTTCATGCTGATAGTTGACCATTTATCCACAATGTACTCATAGACCTCAAAACAGCCCAGATTACCGGGAAAAGGCTTCAGCGATGACAGGTCAGCTTCCAGACGTGATGTTTTCTCCGCTGTTGAAAGACTGCCTTGCTCGTTGTTGACCTGCATACATACCCGGTTTAAATGCTCCTGGGCAGAATGTATATCACCAAAATGGTCTGTCAGGCAGAAAGCTTTCCTTCTGACATATTCCACGCTGCGCTCCACATGTCCTTTCTCCCATCCGGCCCGTACATTACAGAAACGGTACTCAAAACAATAGAAACCGGACATCTTCATCAAAGCTTCTGTAGGTTTCTTATCACCACCGACAAAGCTCTTGACGGCTACACGCATATTGTCATAGACCATCATGGCGGGGACACCATGTATATCCCTGAAAGAAGTCGCGGTGAGATCCCATGAAGGCAAGCGTATTCTAATGCCTGAAAAGATAGGCGTATCTGCCATTACTATGCCCGAAAGTGAATACGGCCAGATAAAACTTGATCTTGACACCGTCAATAAAAAGAAGGACTTCGCCCCAGTCAAATTCAACAATGCATCCAGGCTCATAAAACAACAGAATAAAGGCTTCGCTCTTTTTTCTCTTTGCGTGATTCTATATTTTTTATGTAACTGAATACCGTAGCATAACTGATGGTATATCCCCGAGATAACAGAAACTGGTGGATATCCTTTTTCAACATGCGCTGTTTGCGAAGTCCGGTAGCTATCTTAACGGCATTCTTCTTCAGGCAAAACCCTATCTCGTCCTTAATCTCTTGTGTGAGGCAACGAGGACAGCGTTTGGAAATGTCATACTTGGGCTGGACGGTAAGCAAATCACTTAAAGCCTCTTCTGGATTGTCCGTGCGGATGGCTGATTCGTACTTTGAAAGAATATTGTCAATCGGTATGACGGCTGACATGAAGTTCACGAGAGATACGCCGTTTGCTATAACCGCATACTCTATACATGTATTATTGATTGTCTTTCTACCATAGTCTTCATTTTACCTTTGCATTTGGATTATACAAAGGTCATTATACTTATCCTATGGTGGCGCAATTTTCAACTGGAATATTGGCGCACTTTTCAATTAGTATCTACATATTCCGCTGACCAGAAATGGACCAGCGCATCTATCGATACCACATACGTAAGAGCGGACACCGTTTCCATGAACTCTCCGCTTCCCATCAAGAAGCGTGATTCACTGGCCCATGCCAGCGGCACACTGCCCAAACAGGGTATCTCCCGTGTAATGGAAGAATCCGACATCAATACCATCAACATCATGAAGGCCCAGGGTGCAAAATGGACACAAATAGCATCCAAACTGACGGAAGACCCTTTGTTCTGCTCCATCGGGCTGGACGAATCCAATGAGGCGAATTTTCTGACAGCCTTATGCGAGGGGGTTGTAGCGGTTGAGGATCTGACCAATGTCGGAACAGCACTGCGTGTCAATTTCGGTTACCTGCCGAAAAACGGATTTGGTGTGACCACTCCCGGCGAGATAACCTTGGATGACATAGAACGTGTGCTCGCCGCAGCTGACGGAGACGGCAATTCCATATCAGTCATCTGTATCGCCCTGTCAACCTACAAAAAACTGCGCCAGACACAAGGAGCCAAAGAACTCGCCGCCACATACAGAGGGCAGATTTTCGACAGTGATACCTCGCTGCCCACTCCTACCTCATCATTGTTTGACGAGGCTTTCGCCGACCAATATAACGGTGTCAGATTCCTGAAGATTGACCGTTCGATCATTTATGAGAAAAACGGTGTACGCAAGGCTTACAAACCGTGGAACGCAAACCGCTTGGTTTATCTGACTACCGAAAATGTCGGCAGTTTGGTCTGGGGGACATTAGCAGAAAAGACAAGCCCGGTGGAAGGAGTGGTTTATACCACAGTTGATGAGATGAAACTTATCAGCCGTTTCAGAACCGCTAACCCTTTGGTGGAAACTACCGCTGGACAGATGCTTGCGCTTACCGTGATTGAAGGAGTAGACCAGATTTATTATCAGGATATCACCGATGCACAAACTGTTGACGCAGAAAAGGAGGCCCAAGATTCAACAGATGTGAAAGTCACCATCTGGGGACATACCTACAAAAAAACGGAGTTCGTTCAGGAGCTTAACAAGATAACCGGTGGCAAGCTGACTGCGAAATCTGCCGATGAAAAGATCATCGCCCGTGTCAACGAACTGAACGATGAAGATGAAGCCACTTTAAAAGCCACAGTGGAATCACACAAGTCTGAATAATGTATGAAAACTGTCCTGCAAGCATTGAAAGATGAAGTCCACTACAAATTAAGTAGTGGCTTCTTTGAAAACCGTTTGCTTGAAAGAAGTCTGGACGGAAATGAAATATGCACCATCGACATTCTTAAAAGCAAACCGTTCAAAGGTGCTGTGGCCGACTGTCTCATGAGCCTGATTCAGATGCCCAACTTTACAGAAGGAGATGTTTCCTTAAGTCTATCTGACAAGGATAATATACTGACGTTAGCCAACGGCATCTATAATTCAATAGGCGAAACAGAAAAAAACATTGGTGAACCGATAGTCTATATAGGAAAATAATCATGATACTTGATGATAGACCACATAAGCTGCAATATCTTATTACCACTCCCGGTTACGAAGACAAGAACGGCGATTACCACCAGGGTGAAAGCCGATGGGAAGGTGATATCCCATGCCGGAATGTTCCGGCCGGAAAAGCTGAACAAAAGCAATTTGAGGACGGAGCAGTCCGTACCTATTCAGCCACGATACGTCTTGATGCTGAATGCCGGGAATTTACTGTTGGAGATCATGTGAAGTTATTCCTGTCAGGAGATATCGTTAGAGAATGTGAGGTCAAAGGGTTTCATCGTTATCAACTATATGCGAAACTATGGGTATAAAAATGACGACACCTGCAAGTCGGATAGACACCCTTATCAATAAGGAAAAAGAACGTGTTGAAATGTTAACTGTCCGCGCCCTCTCCTACCTTGGAGAATTGTGTGTGATCGAAGCAAGGAACAGACCGCAGGAGATAAGCTGGTATGACCGGTCAGGAAACTTACGCAGTTCGATTGGCTATGCCATTATCCACAACGGAAAAATACTTGAATACTCAGATTTCACACAAGTACGACAAGGTAATGAGGGAGTCAGGAAAGGCAAGGCACTTATTGAGGAATTGTCTAAAAAATTCGCGAATGGCTACGCACTTGTTGTAGTAGCCGGAATGAACTATGCTGAATTTGTGGAAGCAATGGAAAATAAGAATGTACTTGCATCCGCCGAACTGTTTGCAAGAAAGGAACTACCGGGAATGATGAGTAAACTGAAAAAGCAACTTGCATCATGATGAAGTCTGATATTGAAATCAAAGATGATATTTACAAACACATCAAAGGTTCCCTTTTGGAAAAAGTCGTGAACGGAAAACTTTGCAAGGCATCAAAAAGACCATCCAACTCTGACAGGGAGGATATAGTCATATCAATCCTTGAAAATGGAAGCGGACAGATACAGGAAGGCTTTCGTGAATGTGAACATTTATGTAAAGGACAATATCCGTAATGGCGAGGCGGAAATGAATGATGCACGCTGTAGAGAACTTTGCAAAGTCGCTATCCAAGTATTGGAAACAGGGCATGGAGAAAGCTACCGCTTCACGCTGAATAAACAAAGGGTGCTTGAAGTGAACGGAAAGAACGAGCACTTCATTAACAATAAACTATTATATTCATTCAATAACGAATAAGATCATGGAATTATCTTGGGGAAAATGTACTATCAAAATTGGAAAGCTGCAAAGCAGCGGAGAAGCTCCTTCATCTTGGATTGATATACCGACACCTGTCGAGAACTCTACAAAATTGACACCTACAAAAGGTGCGAAGAAAGAGGCCAAGATTGAAGGTGGAGAAAACGAGGCTGTCAAGTATGCGGCAAACACCTATACGTTTGAGTTTGAAATCCGGGCTGGCAAAGGCCGTAGAAAACCGGTGGAAGATACAGATGGTGTGATTACAGGTGAATACGCTGTCAAGCTCCAGCCTGAAGACAAAACTGTTGAAGGTATCATAATCGACAGAAGCGTGTTGTCCTTGGAGGATACATACGACACAGATAATGGCACCAAGTGGAAATATACCGCTGACGTATTGAAACCTAAGACCGGCAATCAGGTAAAATTCGAAGTCGTAAATTTTAATGGTGCCGGCAGCCTTCGAGTGATCATCACAGATGATGGCGGAGCCGGCATGTGGAAATTATCTACAGAAACGGACTGGCATCATAGCGGTACTTCAATTACCACAAAAGCCGGTCTTGTGACAATCATATATAAAGATATCGAAGGAAAAACACTGCCTACACAGACATCCGCTACTGTTAAAGATGGGGAAACAGTTGAAGTAAACGCGGTGTACACTTCTGCCGGATGATAATTTTCCATTCAGAGAACAGGCAAACGGAAAGACGTCCTTTACAGGTTGGAGGATAAACCTGCATCAAATTTATGATTTATGAATGACAAAGAGCGAAATATTGAGATGGATGTGGCCGACGCCATCATGGAAAGACCTGCCGGCTTTACCGTTGGCAAGCGGTCTTTCTTTATCCATCCCGTCACACTCGGCAAAATGTATCTTTTGGCCAGATTATTTGATTCCCTCGAAATAAGCAAACAGGTTGTTTCCACCAATCCTTATATGGAAGCCATAAGGATCTGCAAAACGAAACGTGATATTGTCTGCCGCATACTCTCCTACTCCACGTTCAACCGGAAGAACGATTTGTTCGACAATAGCAAGGTGGATAAGCGTACAAAATTGTTTTCCCGAACACTCTCTGAGGAGGAACTTGCTACCATACTGGTTCTCATTCTTACAAGTGATAATATGGATACCTTCCTGCGGCATTTCGGAATAGACAAAGAAAATACGGAAAGAAAACGGATAGCCAAAGTAAAAAAGAACAATAGCAGTATCTCATTCGGAGGCAACAGCACCTACGGAACAATGATAGACTTTGCCTGCCAAAGATACGGATGGACTTTTGATTATGTGGTATGGGGCATCAGCTATATCAATCTAAGGATGTTAATGGCTGATGCCATCACGACTGTATATCTGTCCTCTGACGAAATGAAACAACTCGGAATATCTGGTTCAGAAGAAATAATCGATGCCGGGAATCCAAAGAACAGGGAACGTATCAAAGCCCTGCTTGAGGAATGAATCGGAAAAACAGAACAATATTTTCATAATCAGTCAAAAAAATTACGGGGTCTATAATTTTATAACAAGAAAAATAGAACAAATGTCATGTCAATGCACATGATACCCATCAAATCGAAAAGACTATGGCTGGATTGCATTTTGATATAACTGGGGATAACTCCAACTTTTTACGCAAGCTAGAAGAAGCACGCAACGGAGTACGCAACACATCAAGACAAATTGAAGAAAGCGGGCTGAGTATTGAGAAGATATTTGGAAGACTGACCACGGCCGCAGCCACTTTCGGAATCAGTCTTGGAGCGCAGCAGCTCATCAGTGACATAGCTCGTGTACGCGGCGAGTTCCAGCAGCTTGAAGTGGCATTCCAGACAATGCTTGGAAACAAGGAACAGGCGGACACACTAATGTCCCAACTGGTACGTACCGCCGCCATCACTCCATTTAACCTTCAGGATGTAGCCAATGGTGCGAAACAACTGTTAGCCTATGGTACGGAGGCTAAAGATGTGAATGATACGCTTGTCCGGCTTGGGGATATCGCGGCAGGACTATCCATCCCTTTGAACGATCTGGTCTGGCTGTATGGTACCACCATGACACAAGAAAGGCTCTTCACACAGGACCTACGTCAGTTTATGGGACGTGGAATTCCATTGGCCGATGAACTTGCCAAACAATTCGGAGTAACCAAAGACAAGGTAGGCGAACTTGTGACAGCAGGAAAAGTAGGATTCCCCGAAGTGCAGAAGGCCATTGAATCCATGACCAATGAAGGCGGCAAATTCGGCGGTCTGATGGAAGCACAATCCAAAACCATTACCGGACAAATAAGCAATATCGAAGATGCAATTGACACCATGTTCAATAAAATCGGAAAGCAAAACGAGGGTGTCATCAACAAGACCTTGTCCGGCATGTCTTACCTGGTGGAGAACTATGAGAAGGTAGGTCGGTTATTGACCGGACTTGTTGCTACATACGGTTCATACAGGGTTGCAGTCATGACCGTAACAGCCATTCAGTCGCTTCAAACCTCCGGCATAGCTGCCCAGACTGTAGCGGAACGTGCCCACTACGGATGGCTGGTCTTGCAGACAACAGCACAAAAAGCGTTGAACGCTGTCATGCTTACTAATCCGTATGTGTTATTGGCAACGGCAGTTGTAGGGCTTGGAGCTGCCATGTGGGCATTATCCGACAGCACAACATCTGCTGAACGTGCTTTGGACTCGTATAACAAGAAAATAGAAAAACTAGACACGGACGAAGAAGATCGGAAACGTACTTTGGAAGGTCTTGTTAGCACCATTAATAGCGAGGTGGAAGCCGAGACCACTAAACTTAAAGCCTTAAAAGACATTGAGAAACTATATCCTGTACTTTTTAAGAAGTATGTCGATGAGAAAGGTCATATACATGACTTGACTGGGTTTTGGAAGGCATATAATGAAGAGGTTTCAAAATCCAGAACACAGTCAAAACAGGCTATAGTCGAATCTTTGGAACAACAAATAAAAAGTGCAGAATGGGCTTATAATCTGGCAAGGAAAGAGAACAACCGTTCCGAAATGAAGGTTCAGGCACAGCGTATCGAAGACCTGAAGAATGAATTGGTAAACGCAAGAAAAGATGTCTTGTCAGAAATCAATACCCAATTGGAAGTTGAGAACAGACAGGAAACACAAGAAACTACATATCAAGAGGATTTGGCAAATGCTAAAGTCGAATGGGAGAAAGCGAAAAAAGGGTATGAGGCCTTAATCAAAGATCAGACGGCTACATCGAAACAGGTGAAAGAAGCCAAAGATAAGATGGAGGCATCCAAAAAGACATACAAGGAGCTGGGCGGAGTAACCGGAAGCGCACTGACCAGACAGGAAAATCTAGCAAAAAAGCAAAAAGAAAATCAGGAAAAGCTAGACGGGCAACTTCTTTCACTTCACCGTCAGAACCAACAGGATGAAATCAACCTGATGGGAGAAGGCACGGAAAAGAAGTTGAAACAGATTGACCTTGATTATCAGAAACAGATTGATGCGATAAGAAAACAGGAGGAAGAATGGAGCAAAGCCGGTAACGGTAAGCTGACCGACAAGCAGGCACAGAAAATTTCAGAAGCTTATACCAATGCCGAAAGTATGAGAGATAAAGATATTTCCGATGTAACTGAAGGACAGCTGAAAGCCGAACAACAGGCTTTGAACGACTACTTGAAAGAATATGGCACGTTCCAGCAGCAGAAATTGGCTATCGCCCAAGAGTATGCGGAAAAAATAAGGAAAGCACAGGAAGAAAACGGTGTTAATAGTGCACAAGTAAAGTTACTGGAGAAACAACGTGATGTTGCCATACAGAACAAGGAAACAGAAGCCATAAAAGCCAATATAGATTGGGTTACTGTGTTCGGTGAGTTTGGTTCCATGTTTTCCGACATGATAAAGCCCGCCTTGGACGAAGCGAAAAAATATGTACGGACTGACAAGTTCAAGAACTCCGATCAGGCAAGCCAGAAATCATTGATTGACGCCATCAGCCAGATGGAAAAGTCTTTGGGTGGTACAAGTGGAGTCAACTTCAAGAAACTTGGAGAGGATGTAAAAGCCTATCAAATAGCAGAACAGAATCGTATCAGTGCCATAGGGATTGAAACAGCTGCTTTGGAAAGACTAAAGAAATCACAGGATGATTACACCAAAGCGCAGAAGGGCGGAACGGAAAGTGAGAAACAAGCCGCAGCAAACGCTCTTGAAACAGCACGGCAGAATGCTGACATTGCATCCGCCAATGTGAAGACACAGACTGATATCGCCAATCAGGCCCAGCGTAATGTGACTGATACCGCCACCAGACTGAAAGCAAGCATGGAAAATTTGTTGGGAGGCTTGCAGCAGATTTCATCCGGTGGATTGTATAACGCATATAGCGGAATTATCAAAACCGTGAACGGATTCAAGGATGTCATAGGAAAAACGTCAGAATCTCTTAAGGAGGTTCCCATTGTCGGATGGATTCTGTCCATCATTGACGTACTCAAAGACGGATTAAGTGATCTTGTCGGTGGTCTGCTTGATGCTGTTCTGAACGCTGTCAGTGGAATTATCGGTGATGTCTTGTCAGGGGATTTGTTTGTCACAATCGGCAAGTCATTGAGGAACGGCATAGGAAACATCCTGAACGCAATCTCATTCGGAGGCTTCAACTCCCTGTTTGGAATAGGTGGAAACGCCAAGGAAGTACAGGAAACGATAGACAGGCTGACGGACAGAAATGAAACTTTGCAAACGGCCATCGAGGATCTGACTGACGAGATGAAGGCAAGCAAGGAATGAAATCGGTTGAATCTTACAGGGAAGCTGTAAAGTATCAGGAGGAAGTCAATAAAAACTATCTGCAAATAGCAAAGGAGCAAGCCGGATATCATAAGAGCCACGGCAGCTGGCAGCATTATCTGAAATGGACGGATGAAATGCTGGAACACGCAAGAAAAGCTACCGGCATGCAGGATTTCTCCGGCACCGATTCCTTGTGGAATCTGACCCCCGAACAGATGAATGCTCTACGGTCGGACGTATGGTTATGGGATATCATGGAATCTTCCGGTAAGGGAGGTTACGGTGAGCGTGTTACCGACAAGCTGGATGATTATATAGAGCAGGCAGGAAAACTGGAAGAACTGACCGACAGTCTTTATGAGGGCCTGATCGGAATGTCATTCGATTCCATGTATGACAGTTTTATAAGCAGTCTGATGGATATGGAGAAGAGTGCGGAGAATTTTGCTGATGACATATCCAAATATTTCATGCAGGCGATGCTGTCAAATGCCATCGGTGAACAGTTTAGTGACAAACTGAGGACATGGTATGATAAATTCGGTGAAGCCATGAAGGATGATGGTACGCTTGACAATAATGAGCGTAAGGAGCTGATGGATGAATACATGGGTTATGTGGACGAAGCCATGAAGCTCCGTGACGAGCTTGCCGCAGCAACCGGATATGACAAGATTTCGCAAGAATCAACATCCCAGTCAGCTTCATCAAAGGTTTTCAGGCAATGAGTCAAGATACTGGCGAAGAGTTGAACGGTAGGTTTACAGCATTGCAGATTGCAGGAGAAGAAATAAAAAATGCCATGCTGAATACGCTGGCGGTGGCACAAGCCATATCCTCATTTGCCAAAGACAACAATACAATGTTGACTGAGATAAGAAATCTGATGATTTCATCCAACGGTCACCTTGAAAGTATTAACAAATACACCAAACTAATTTATAAGTTTGGAGACAAGCTTGACGAAATAGCGAAAAATACAAAAAGTATATAAATATGCCACAAGAAGAACTGTTTATTAATGGAAAGGACGCTTATACCACATGGGGAATAAGCATGGATGACACTGCACTGTCCGCCCTCATGACCCCAGCACCCAATAAGGAGTTCATTGAGAACAAGAGCCGAATGGAGCATGGAAAGCGTGTGATAACAGCTGATCCCAAAAAGGACGAGCGCGATCTTACATTACAGATAAACCTGACAGCCCCTGATAAAGATACATTCTTTGCAAGGTATGACAGCTTTTGTAATGAGTTGGATAAAGGAATACTTGAAATAAAGACAAAGTATCAGCCCAATATAGTTTACAGGACTATTTATATTTCCTGTAACCAGTTCAGCCAATTCATGCAAGGCATAGGAAAATTCGTGCTGAAGCTGAATGAGCCTAATCCCAATAACAGAAATTTCCCTTGATATTCTATTTGATTTTCAAATAAAATATATACTTTTGTTCAGCATTGTGTAAAGGCACACAAAACTTAATTATGGAACAAATCGACATCAAAGACATATCCGGTGCTATCCAGCTTACAACTTTGATCAATGAAGGCTGCAAGCGTAAGTTCACTCTGATGAAGGAGGACTACATCATGTTAAAGTTCTCCTTAGAGAATCCCATATATTTCAAACTTGGCTCATACGTGGAATGTAACTTCGGATTGTTCGAGGTGTGCGACTTGCAGAAGCCCGCATTCAACACCAATACCGCCGGCTACGATTACGAATTAAGACTTGACGCCTACTACTGGAAATGGAAAAACAAAATCTTCAAATATACCCCGGAGACGACCGGACAGGAGGCGTCCTGGAACCTGACCGCCCGCTTGACGTACAAGCCGGTATAGTCCTTAGAAATTTGAAAGCTCTTGGTTACACATACAAAGGACAGGATTTTGTTTTCTCCATTGATTCCACAGTCGAAAACAAGTCCCAGTTGATGAGTTACGATAACATCAACATCCTTGACGCTTGTTTTGAGATGGCGAAGAAATGGGATTGCGAATGTTGGGTGACTGAAAACATCATCCATTTCGGACGTTGTGAGTCTGGCGATGCGGTGATTTTCGAGATCGGGAAAAACGTGCAGGAAATGTCACAGTCAGAATCCCAGTCCACCTATGCCACCCGTATCTACGCTTTCGGCTCAACAAAGAATATCCCATCTGACTACCGTCCGGTTGATGAGACCGTGGTTGTGAACGGCGTGGTGCAAAAACGCTTAATGCTTCCCGAAGGCACTCCTTACATTGACGCTTATCCTGATATGACTACCGAGGAAGCCGTCGAGCAGGTGGTTATCTTCGATGAAGTCTATCCCCGAAGAACGGGCATCATGTCGGATGTCACCACTATCGAAGTGACGGACAAGGTGGAGAATGAGGACGGCACAACCACCGAGGAAAAATGGAATGCCTACCGCTTTAGGGACACGGGTGTTAACTTTTCCGAGAAATATATCCTCCCCGGTCAGGAGCTGAGGATACGTTTCGCGTCCGGGCTTCTCAACGGTTTGGAGTTCGCCGTGAAGTTCAATCCTGAGGGAAAGCCGGAGAAATTAGGATGGCGGATGGAACCCTGAGGCACGGCTTTGGGAGATAGTCAGGAATGAGGACTATGGCAGACCGCTTCCCGGTGATGTGCTCTTTCCCCAGGATGGAGATGAATATGTGCTTTCCGGCTGGGACAGCACGAAAATAACCGAACTGGGGCTTGTGGGTGCCGCCGAGCAGGAGTTGAAGGAAAAGACTGAAAAGTACGCCGTCCAAGATAGACCCGAGTACCTATGGGCACGATGATGTCAAATGACGCATACCGTGAGGATGGCGTTCATAATTTCTATGGCATCGGTCAAAAGGTCAACCTTATCAACAAGGCTTATTTCGAGAACGGAAGACAGTCAAGGGTTATCGGATTTGAATTCAATCTTGACTATTCCTTTGACTCACCTGTTTATACTGTCGGAAACCGCCGCCTATTCCCGTATCGGGGAGCTGGAGGAAAAGGTTGAGAGCCTTACCCTAAAGGGACAGACCTATACGGGCGATGGTGGCAGCGGTGTGTATGTGATCGGAAGCCACGACTCCACCCCTGCGACAGACCATAACGTGTATTCCGCATTGCGCTCGCTGATCATGTTCATGCGCAAGGATACGGAGGAACGCACCGGTTTCCTATTATCCCTGTTGGGCGGAACCGTCATCAAGAAATACGCCAAGTTCGGTGATTTCGTTACCGGCGTTTCTGGAGGTTACATCGGTGAGGACGCCCGTGCCGAGCTGGAGGCTCTGGTCCTGCGCAGCTCTCTGAGTGTACCAGAACTTCGTTTCAACCGTCAGACCTATTTTGAAGGATATAATACTATAAGTCCCGGCGGAGGGCTGATAAAAAGCTTTGTCGCCAATAGTGACGGCAGCTATACTGTCACCCCTGATCTGGAGGATGGTGTACCGCTGGGACAGAAGCCGGACGATATCCTCCTAGGCTTCTGGCATGACAAAGCGTCACTACCGGTGACTTTATTGGTTTCCGGAAAATACAGTACCGTATCACTTCCGCAGATTACGACGAAGACATTCGTGATGGTTCCGCGTCCCGGATATGAGTTCGTTCCCCATAACGAGATGCGTCTCGGACAGACGGGGAACTTCACCGACAAGGAGCGTCAGACTTATATCATCATAGACGTGCGTGACGGTAACTGCTGTATCACCCTTGTTGACAATGCCAACACCTTGGGACCCGGAGCCGGCACAGATGAAGAGCTGGTTCGGCAAGAAGAAGGGTATGACCATCAACGGGATCAACTGCGACAGGTTCTCGGCGGTATTGCAGGATATCATCATGACGGGATTGATTTTTCAAATTGATGAAATTACCGGTAGCACAGTCCGCGTTCCTATCGACTTCCCTAGCTGGGAGCCGGGCAGGAAGTACGCATATTATTCCCGTGTGCCCCATAACGGTTCCACATGGTTGTGCGTCAATGACAAGGGCACTATTTCCGAGCCATCCGAAAACAATCCGGACTGGCTTGTATCAGCCGCCAAAGGTGACAAGGGTGATCCGGGCCTGTCTGTAATAGGTGGCGGTCATTGGGAATCCTCTAAGACCCCATACGAGGTCAATACCATGGTCACTTTGGCGGGCTGTGTTTTTATCTCCAAGGTGAAAACATCCAATCCTCCCATCAGGATCGCAAGGTTCAGGAACGGCAGTTATCGTCGCAAAAAGGATGGCGGTTATATCCTTGCCGGGAAGTCAGCCGACTGGACCGTGCATGAAGACTGGGAGATGCTTCTGGACGGGCGTGAGCTGAAAGGCGAAAGCATCACCTTCCTGGTGAATTTGCATCCCATCCATCCAATCCCAAGGAGGGTAACAGCTACCGAAATACGGCTGACCATTGTACTTACATATACCGGAATGGTTTGTGGATGGTCATGGTCAAAGACGGGACTGACGGTAAGGACGGCAAAGGTTACGAGTGGATCTACACCCGTACCAACATCATCGGCCTTACCCCTGACAAGCCGGAATCGAAACAGCAGGATGATTATATACCGGAAGGCTGGACAGATGATTTTCTTGGCGTGGATGCCGACCATCAGGTGGAATGGGCGTGCAAACGTGTGAAGCGTGATGGAGTATGGAGTGAATGGAGCACTCCGGCCCCTGCACCGTTGAGTAAGGACGGGGAGTCGAATATCATGGCCGACCTTGACAATGAGATGTTGAGCGTCGCTCTTACCAGTACCGGCGTTACTACTTCCGCACAGTCATGGACTACCCATGTGTCCATGTGGTACGGTACCGAAAACTCACCCTTGAATCTTTGACAGTCAGCACGCCTGCCGGTTTCACGGCAAGCACAAGCAAGGCCACCGGAGCGGTGGCGATATCCGTCGCGCCGGAAAGTCGGTTCCGGAACAGAATACGGTCACCATCACACTGGCTGCAATGAAGAACGGGCGCTCTATACCCGTGAACTGACTTTCAAGATAACCGGTGTCCGTGGCGGGCGGACGGTTCCGATGCGGTAATTTATAGCCTTGTCACTTCGGTAACGATGGTCAGCAAGAACAAGAACGGCGGTTACAGTGTAGCTTCGGTATCCTGTCGGCGTATGAAGACAGTCGGTGCAGTCACTACGGCCACAACGGACGGGAGTTAAAGTACAGTCGTGACGGTGCGGCCGAGGTTCCCATCGGTGATGGTGTCGGGGTGGCTTCCGGTAATTTTACCAGTAGCTTGAAGTTCGTGTTCTACGTGAACGGTCAGGCGGTTGATGTCGAAACTGTCCCGATGGTTGTGGACGGCAGTGACGGAAAGGATGGTGAGAGCATCACAGCAGCCGGTCATTGGGAATCCGCCAATACTCCGTATGCCAAGAACAGTACAGTATCGTTTGCCGGAGGATCTTACTTAAGCAAGGTTGAAACCTCCAACCCTCCGATTAAAATCGCCAAGTTCAGAAACGGCAGACTCCGCAGGAAAAGAGACGGCGGATACATCCTCGCCGGCAGATCTGCGAACCGGACGGTACATGCGGACTGGCAGGAGATGGTTGCCCCCGTCGGACCGTCGGCATCCTACTGGCTGGACAGTCCTGTCAGCGTGATCAACTTCACTTCAACAGGCACCATCCCGTCAGTTCCTTACCGCAAACAGAATGTGGCAGACAATGTAAGCACGTGCAGCACGCTTTATCTGGCAGCCCGCAAATACAACGGAAGCTGGCTGGCTCACGTAGGTGCTACCCTAAGCAATCAGATATCCGTTCCAGCGACAGCCGGATACACCCAGTTTGCCGTCCGGGCTTATAAATCCGCGTCGGACGCAAACGCATGGAATAATAATTTTGTCGCTGAAAAAGGGGTGGGTGTTGCAAATGATGGTTCCATAGGAGCGACAGGAGCAACAGGGGCGTTTCCCCGTGACAGAGGCGTATGGGCTTCCGGACAGACTTACGTCTGGAATGCGGATTACCGGGATAAGGTCATATATCTGATAGGGGGAGTTTATTATAATTTCCTTGTAAAAAATTACGGCGCTTCCGTTACCGCTGCACCCACATCTGTCAACGGTGATTCCAATTGGGAAGCTATGCAGAAGTTTGTGAATATCGCCACTGACACCCTGTTTGCCGATGGTGCGAATGTAGCCGGCTTCATGTTCAAAGACAAGGTTCTCAAATCTTTTAATGACAAAGGTGAAACTCTTCTTATCAACGGTGTAACCGGGTATTTTAAATGTAAGAATGCAGAGATTACAGGAACAATCACAGCGGATAAAGGACGTATCGGTCCGTTCTCCATCGCTTCGGGAATATTGTCCTCAAAGATCCTTTATGAAAATGAAACAAATAAATACGTCGGTTTCAATTTGTCTGCCGGACAAATTGAGTTTTATAACGAAAGGACATTTGCAAACGTAAGAATCGGGGGAAACACGCAGTTTGTCACCATTGAAGGGATTAAGTATGATGCTGGAATTGACATACAGAGTCCAAATGCCATGATCGGGATGCACATCAAGACTCCGAGCATTCCTCTATTCGTGGAGGGAGGTAACATTTTCCTTCATCCGAACAATGACAGCTATGTTTCTCTTCGTGGCATAGTTGGCAACTGGAGGAATATCTCTGTCAAAGCTTCATTGAACAACAACGATGATAATGTGATGTTTATTAATAGAGACAATATAGAAGTGACGCTTCCTCCGGATGTTCCGGGACATACTATATACTTCAAACGTATGAGCGGCGGAGTAAGATTGACAGGAGGACGGATCCTGCCTGCTCCCGGAGGACAGGAGGTGTCTTATATTGATTTGGATTTTGCATCCGGCTTCATTAAGTGTATGGGTAATTATTGGGTTATGTTTTATTGCGGATAATTTAAATATAAAGTATGAGAATAAATTTTGCACAATTCCCTATTTATGATGGGATTAAAAAAGAAAAGCTTATAGCCAGTAACATCACTGAGGCCTTCGGTGACTGGATATATAAGAACGTAGCGGGCTTGAAGGCGCATCTCCTTGCGGAGAAAATCTTCAAGTCGACTGTAGATGGTGTGGAACTTGACGAAGAGGAGGTGGATATCATAAGACGCTCCACCTCCATGCTGCCCGGTCTGCTGGCGGACTCACTGAATGATTATCTGGATAAAAAGAAGGAGTAGTATGAAAGAATTATGGCAATTAATCAAGATGCTGTTCTCAAGCAAGCCGGGTGATTTTGATACTCCTGAGCTGCTTCCCATGAAGCATTATCCTTTCAAGAGATACCGTTTCATGATGTGGTGCGGACGGATGATATACCGTGCCGAGAACAAGGAGAACATAGATAGGTATATGCAGACCTATGCGGGTAAGGAAAGCTTGACGCACGAAACCATACACTTGCGTCAGGCACAGGTTATCGGCTCATGGGTAAAATACTACTGGCGGTATTTTGTCGAGTGGGTTAAGGGAAACCCTATCTGCCATCCTGCGAGTTCGGCATATTATACCATCTCATACGAAATGGAGGCGTATGCCAACGAGGGCAATTTGGATTATCCCGTGAACTACGACGGAAGCAACCTTTCCCGTTACAAGATAAAAGGTGGCAGGAAGAAGCTGTACAAATCGATTGGCGGCACTTCAAAAGCGTGGAAAACTTATATAAGAACTTTATAAAATTTGGATATTATGAGTGATTTGAATTTAGAAAATATAGTTGGCTTTAAAGCTGTGGATAAAAACGGCAACGAACGACAGGTGACCGTCGATGAGATGACAGAATTAGTTTCCGCACGGATTGTTTCCGCTGCATCAGAAATATCAACATTTGCTGCCGCTGCGGCAGCCGGAACAGATGAGTTTGAGGACCAGTTGCCCCAGTCCGACACCTTCTCTTGGCTCCGTACTTTGGACGGTTCCAAGAACCCAACTTTGACATCTTCTTCGG
>SCPP01001646.1_pt1 | contig 34791 bp, 31 predicted proteins | sample 6106811 | NCBI WGS metagenome assembly SCPP01 (sample SAMN10720449, study PRJNA508395) | human gut metagenome | isolation source: Participant 2 stool, 15 month | host: Homo sapiens | collected 2018
AAACTGTTGCCGCTGTTCCACCATGCTGGGAGCCACCCGTTGCATTCCTGCACTGACATGGATGGAACAAAGACGAGGGACGGCTGAAATCAGTGAAGAAGCGGTAGAGAAAACAAACTTTATAGTAAAAGAAATAGAAAAAGTAATTGACGAAGCACAAAAACAGATTGAAATTCCGGATGAAGAATGAAGAATTAAACCCTGTTAAGTTAAAAGGTATTAGAAATAGAGTCCGTGTTTCGGCACACCGTGAAAAAAGTTTATTTTTGTACGAATAAAAAACACATAAAGATGCCACATTCCATTCTGATAGTAGAAGATGACTTGACTTTTGCCACCATGTTGAAAACCTGGCTGGGTAAAAAAGGATTTTCGGTTGATACAGCAAGCAGTAATGCGCGCGCACGCAAACAACTGGACGCACAACCATACGATCTTGTCTTGTCTGATCTGCGCCTGCCCGATCAAGATGGTATCTTCTTGCTTTCATGGATGAAAGAACAGAAATACAACATCCCACTCATCATCATGACAGGCTATGCTGACATCCAAAGCGCTGTACAGGCCATAAAACATGGAGCCAGTGATTACATTTCAAAACCGGTACAACCGGATGAGTTGCTGAAGAAAATTAATGAGGCATTGCAAAACAAAGCTTTACCTACACCGGCAGGAATAGAAAAGAACACAGTCACGCCCAAAGCATCCAAGAGCAAAGCCGTTCCCCATAGTGCAACCGTTCCTCCCTCTAATTTCCTGGAAGCGAGGCGGCGCGCCAACTCTACAATTATGTAGGTCTGGTAGCTCCCACCCCCATGTCCGTACTGATAAACGGTGCCAGCGGAACAGGTAAAGAGTATGTGGCGCACCGTATTCATCAGCTAAGCAAACGGGCCGACAAACCGTTCATTGCCATAGACTGCGGTTCTATCCCCAAAGAACTGGCGGCTTCCGAATTCTTCGGTCATGTAAAAGGCTCCTTCACAGGGGCGTTAAACGACAAAACAGGAGCATTCGTAGAAGCCAACGGAGGTACTTTGTTTCTGGATGAAATAGGCAACTTAAGTTATGAAGTACAAATACAGTTGCTCCGTGCTTTGCAGGAAAGACGCATCCGTCCGGTCGGCTCCAATAAAGAAATAGAGGTAGATGTGCGGCTGGTCAGCGCTACCAACGAGAACCTGCAACAAGCCATTGAAAAAGGAAACTTCCGCGAAGATCTTTACCACCGTATCAATGAATTTACCCTTCGTATGCCGGCATTAAAAGAACGGCAAGAAGATATCCTGCTATTCGCCAATTTCTTTTTGGACCAGGCAAACAGGGAACTGGACCGCCAGCTGATAGGGTTTGACGCCGCTGCCAGCCAAGCTTTACAAACGTATTCATGGCCCGGAAATCTCCGGCAACTGAAGAATATAGTAAAACGTGCCACCCTGTTGGCACAGAGCAACTTTATCACCCTTGCCGAATTAGGTTATGAGTTGCAGGAACCTGTAATGTCCGCCAGTCCGCAGACGTTCAGCCTGCACGATGAAGCGGCGGAAAAGAAACGTATCCTTGAGGCATTGAAGCAGACAGGAAACAATAAAAGTAAAGCCGCCATCTTATTAGGCATAGACCGGAAGACTTTATATAACAAATTGAAACTGTACGATATTCAATAACTTTACCAACAAGAAGCTACTGTACCGTAAGGCTGTTGTCCCTACTGTTCCTATCGGGCACAGCCTTACAGCATATAAACTCATCTTCCCGCCGGATATGTGGAATAATTCCACAAAGCATTCCCCATGTTCCACACTTATCCCCATGTTCCTTTCATCCTCCACTAAGAGTAATCCATTAATTATCAATATTTTAAAGATTCAATCTATTTTCTGGCACAGATATTGTCATTCTGTTATCAGAGAAAACAAAACAACATAGTATTAACAGTAAAAACCTACAATTATGAAAAAGTTATTTGTTGCAGTAGCATTGGTAATGGGATTAGGAACATCAGTAGCATTCGCCGACAACTTTATGGTGGACTCTGTGACCATAACTATGATAAATGATTTTACCCCTATTGAAGTGAAAGACCTTCCGGCTGCCGTGCAGGAAGCTATCACAAAGAACTATGCAGAATCTACTATCAAAGAAGCTGCCGTAGAAGCAAACGAAGATGGAACTAAAACTTACAAGGTTGTTTTAACTGATAAAGAGGGAACTGAAAGCACTGTACTTTTCAGCGAAAGCGGATTTTGAAGTAAATGAAAGATAAAGTAAGAAAGGGGAGCTGAAGCATTCCTTTTTATCTTTAGGGACATTCATTAAATATTACAAAATCAGCCAACTAATTCATACACAAAGTATTGCGAATTAGTTGGCTTTTTTGTATTTTTAGGTATTCCCGAAAATATTTGACGGCCAAAACGGAAATATCAAACTAATAAGATATGGCAAAGATAGTGAATATTTCAGAAATTCACCCTACTTTGGGTTTACAGAATTTGATATTCTGGAAAAATACCGCAAGAGTTTTAATGAGAGCTTGGCAAGCTTCATTCGGTCTTTCCGTTTGAATGTATGGCAAAGCCGCCGGCCTGTCGGACCGGCGCCTGGGACGCAGGAACAGATTCAGTCCTTCCGCAAAGATCGCCCTTATGGTCCTGAAGGCATACACCGGATTCTCCGACAGGCAACTGGTGGAACATCTGAACGGGAACATACACTACCAGATTTTCTGTGGAATTATGATTCCCCGTCCCTTCCATAACCAACTTCAAGATAGTCAGTGCCATCCGTAATGAGATAGCATCCCGCCTTGACATTGATTCTTTCCAGGGCTCCTGGCACACTGGAAACCTTATCTTGATAACCTTCACGTCTGCATGACCGATGCCACATGCTATGAAAGCCACATGCGTTTTCCTACGGACATGAAACTCCTTTGGGAAAGCCTCGAATGGCTCTACAGGCATATATGCCGGCATTGCAGGGAGTTGGGCATAAGGCGTCCGCGCAACAAATACAGGAATGTGGCGGAATCCTATCTGTCCTACTGCAAGAAAGAGGGAGAGCTTCAAGGACAAGAATGCTTAAGCGCCGTATGATCAAGCTTCTTGAAAAGCTCCTCAGTCAAAGGGATGGGATCCATAGCGAGTGCTTTACTCCGATATACAAAGGATTATCGGAAGCGTCTTTCCATCATCAGAAAGGTTCTTGTACAAGAAATGTTTGAAGGGCGGAAAGTCAGTGACCGCATCGTCAGCATTGACCGTCATTATGTACGTCCCATCGTCAGAGGCAAGGAAAACAAGTCCGTCGAGTTCGGTGCAAAGGTCAATAATATACAGATAGACGGCATATCGTTCATCGAACACCTCTCGTTCAAGGCATTCAATGAGGGTATACGCTTGAAGGACTGTATCCGTATGCAGCAGAAGCTTATGAATGTAAGGGTAAGATGTGTGGCTGCCGATTCCATATATGCCAATAATGCCAACAGAAAGTTCTGTACAAAATATGGGATATCCACATCCTTTGTGCGCAAGGGGGGCGGCCAAAGATGAGCCTTTGAGGAAGGTGCTTAGAAGCGAACTCTCAAAGAAAGGGCAACACGGCTTGAAGGAAGCTTCGGCACTCAAAAGCAACATTACTCGCTCTCAAGGATAAAGGCCAGAAACAGGAAGACGGAAATACTGTGGATTTTCTTTGGAATACATACGGCAAATGCCATACTGATGATAGAAAAAATCAGAAACAAAACAGCTAAAGCAGCATGATATGATTTTACTCACAGAATCAGAAGAGGTCATCAGACTTCTTCCGGAACGTCATGTCCTGTCGGATAGAAGTATGTGAGAAAGCACGGAAAAATGACAATAAGAATGGCATATGAAATGGTCATGCCCTATCATCTTCATATGCCATCTTATTTTTTAGAGACATTTACTGAATATCCCTCTTTAGTCTATCTCAAAACCGTTCCACAAGTTACCTTCGGGTACCGGCGCAGTCAACCGGATCATTTCCTTCGACACAGGGTGAACGAACTGTACCGTCCGGGCATGCAGACAGATACTGCCATCCGGGTTGGAACGTGGAGAGCCATATTTCAAATCACCTTTAATGGGACATCCCATCTTGGCCAACTGGCAACGAATCTGATGATGCCTTCCAGTTTTCAGATCCACCTCCAATAAATAGTAATTCTGAGAATGGCCGATAAGTTTATAATGAAGTACAGCTTTCTTGGAATTCTTTACTTCCTTATCGTATGCATAAGACTTATTCTGTTTCTCGTTACGCACCAAATAGTGAACCAGCTCGCCCTCCGTTTCCTTGGGGCATTCTTTCACTATGGCCCAATAGGTCTTTTTCACCTCACCATTACGGAACATCTCATTCAGTCTGGGCAATGCCTTGCTCGTTTTGGCGAACACCACCAACCCGCTGACGGGACGGTCCAAGCGGTGGGTCACTCCAATGAAAACATTTCCCGGCTTATTATATTTCTCTTTCAGGTATTGTTTCACCATCTCCGACAAGGGAGTATCACCGGTCTTGTCTCCCTGAACGATCTCGGAAGAAGTCTTATTGACTACAACAATATGATTATCCTCGTAAACAACTGTCATATTACATGTTCATACCGCCGTCAACCTGGATAACCTGTCCTGATACATACGAAGACATATCAGAAGCCAGGAAAGTAGCTACATCCGCCACATCTTCAGGAGTACCTCCACGACGCAAAGGAATCTTCTTGGCCCACTCAGCTTTTACTTCGTCAGACAATTTGGCTGTCATATCCGTGATGATGAATCCCGGAGCGATGGCATTGGCACGGATACCGCGAGAGCCCAATTCCTGAGCGATGGATTTAGCCAGACCGATCATACCGGCTTTTGAAGCAGAATAGTTACATTGACCGGCATTTCCGTGAACACCCACTACGGAAGCCATGTTGATAATGCTTCCACTCTTCTGACGCATCATGATCGGAGTACATGCGTGGATAAAGTTAAAGGCAGACTTCAAGTTCACAGCGATTACCGCATCCCACTGCGCCTCACTCATACGCATCATCAATCCATCTTTCGTGATACCTGCATTGTTCACCAGAATATCAACAGAACCGAAATCATCCTTAATCTGATTAACCACTTTCTCTGTATCCTCAAAATTCGCAGCATTAGAAGCATAACCTTTCACCTTTACACCCAACGCAGCAATTTCTTTTTCTGTATTCTGACCGTTTTCATCAATTACCAAGTCTGTAAAAGCAATATTTGCTCCTTCGGCAGCAAACTTCAATGCAATCGCTTTACCAATACCACGAGCGGCACCTGTCACAATCGCAGTCTTTCCTGTTAATAATCCCATAATTTTTGATTTTATAATTATAAAGTTAATTTTATTCCTTATTCTGTTCTTTACGCCCCAATGCGCCATACACAATTTTTGCCACGTATGCCCATCCTGTCTCATCGTCCAGTTCCTCACCTATCTGGCCACGTATATAAGGCGCTTCAATGCCCTTCACGCAATAGTGCACAATATCCGCCACGATATTCACATTGTCTATATCAAAGATTCCCTTTTCCTTTCCTTCCGTCAACACCTGCCTGAACAGCTTTGTTTCCGTCCGGTCAAAATTCTTCCGCACCGCCTCCACTCTCCATATATCACGGAAAAAGCCGGCACGCAAAGTCCCGTTCCTGAACACCACCATCTTGATAGAGTCCAGATGTGTTTCTATCAGCCGCAGTATTTTCGTATCAGGAGCGATATCCTGTTCAGCCACTTTCCATAGCCCCGACAGCATCTCTAACTCCGACTCCACCACTCCCATATAAATGTCTTCTTTGCTCTTGAAATACGTATAGAGCGTGCGTCTTCCCTTCTTGGAAGCCACCGCTATATCATTCATTGTCGTATCATCCACCCCATTCTTCGCAAAAAGCTGACGGGCGACGTCTACCAATTTAGCCCTAGTCTTTGATACTGCCATATAAGTTCAATTGCACATTACATATATATGTGAGCAAAATTACATTTTTTCTTTGTACCACACAAACAAATAAAGTATAATCTTGAAGCAAACGTTAATTAACATATCGTATACGCTCTATATATCAACACATTAGCTAAAAAGATTATTTTATTTGAGAAAAAGATACAGAAATAGTTTGGAGATTAGAAAAAAAGCCGTACCTTTGCACCCGTAATCAAAACACAACATCGCGGAGTGGAGCAGTTGGTAGCTCGTTGGGCTCATAACCCAAAGGTCGTCTGTTCGAGTCAGGCCTCCGCAACTTCAATCAAAGAGAAGCAGAATTGCTTCTCTTTTTTATTTCCCCAGTATTTTTTTATTTCTTATCTTTGACCTTCATTAAATTATCAAGATACATAGAACCATGAAACAAAACATCTTATTTTATCTCATCGCTTTACTATTTTTCCCTCTCTATGAGATGCAGGCAGCCCACCAACCTGAATTCTCTACTGCCGGTTTCTATGAACTGGCAAACTCCGGACGTGAAGTATATTCCATGAATCCGGCATGGCGATTCCACAAAGGAGCCGCTACAGGTGCAGAAGCGACCGACTTTAATGACCGGAACTGGAAAATGGTTTCCCTGCCTGACGGCATTGAATATGTACCGACTGAGGCCAGTGGATGTATCAACTATCAAGGCGAGGTATGGTACCGCAAACATTTCACTCCGACAGATGAATTGAAAGGCAAAAAACTTTTCCTGCATTTCGAAGCTATCATGGGGAAAAGCAAAGTTTTCGTAAACGGCAATTTATTGACTGAACACTTTGGCGGATACCTGCCTGTAGTCGTTGATGTCACCGACGCACTGAATTGGGAAACAGACAATGTGATAGCCGTATGGGCAGACAACAGCAATGACCCCAGCTATCCTCCCGGCAAAGCACAGGATGTACTGGATTATACTTATTTTGGCGGCATCTATCGTGACTGCTGGCTAATAGCCCATCGTCCGGTTTTCATCACCGATCCCAATTTCGAAAACGAAATGGCAGGCGGCGGGCTTTTCGTGTCATACGACAAAGTTTCCGACACTTCCGCAGAAATAATCCTGAAAGCCCATATACGTAATGACAGTAAAAAGAACTTCAAAGGAGTAGTAGAATATGAACTTCAGCAACCCGACGGCACACAAGCCGCATTTCTGAACGATGTCATTCAAGTACGTCCGGGCAAGGCAGTCACTTCAAAAGATAAAATAATGTTGAAGTCTCCCCTGCTTTGGAGCCCTGAAACGCCTACGTTATATAACCTGATTGTCCGTATCCGCGACAATGAAGGAAATGTAGTGGACGGCTACCGCCGCCGCATCGGTATCCGCAGCGTAGAATTCAAGGGCAAGGACGGATTCTGGCTGAACGGCAAACCTTATCCAAGCCCACTGATTGGCGCCAACCGCCATCAGGATTTTGCCGTAGTAGGCAATGCCGTTGCCAACAGCATTCATTGGCGCGACGCTAAAAAGCTACGCGACGCAGGTATGAAAGTCATCCGGAATGCTCACTGCCCTCAAGACCCCGCCTTTATGGACGCCTGCGACGAACTGGGCTTGTTCGTCATCGTCAACACTCCGGGATGGCAATTCTGGAATGACGCCCCCGAATTTGCACAACGTGTCTATAGCGATATCCGCAACCTGGTACGGCGTGATCGCAATCACCCTTGTGTATGGTTATGGGAACCTATTCTGAATGAAACCTGGTATCCGGCAGACTTCGCCCAAAATACCCTCGATATTGTCAATCAAGAATACCCTTATCCGTATTGCTACTCCGGTTGCGACAGCGAAGCACGGGGACATGAGGTATATCCGGTACTCTTCACTCATCCGGCCAACGCGGACAAGGACTGGGCCATCAAAAGCCTCGACCCTAAAATAACCTATTTCACCCGCGAGTGGGGAGATAATGTAGACGACTGGAATTCGCACAACTCCCCCAGCCGTGTGGCACGCAACTGGGGGGAACAGGCTATGCTCATCCAGGCACAGCACTATGCCGCTCCCCGTTATCCTTTCACCTGTTACGATGTACTCTGCCGTACTCCGCGCCAACACGTCGGCGGCTGTTTGTGGCACTCGTTCGACCACCAACGCGGCTATCATCCCGATCCCTTCTATGGTGGTGTGATGGACGTATTCCGTCAACCCAAATATGCTTATTATATGTTCAAAGCCCAGCGCTCGCCCGAAAAGCAAGACCGTCTTTTCGAAACAGGACCGATGGTGCACATCGCCCATGAAATGACTCCCTTCTCACCCAAAGACGTTACTGTATACTCCAATTGTGACGAGGTGCGGCTTACTTATAATAAAGGTGGCAAGACATGGACTTACACCAAGCCGGCAACGAAAGAAGGAATGCCCTCACCCGTTATAACATTCAAAGATATATACGACTTCATGATAGACAAGAACATGTCTATGAGAAAGAAGAAACAGGACGAGGTGTTCCTACTGGCCGAAGGCATCATAGACGGAAAAGTAGTTGCCACGCACGAAGTACGACCGGCCCGGCGTCCCGAGAAACTGCTGCTTTGGGTTGACAATGAAAACACCGACTTAAAAGCTGATGGCTCCGACTTTGTAACCGTAGTAGCCGCCATAGCCGATAAAAACGGGAATATCAAACGTCTGAACAACTATTATGTGAAATTCCATGTAGAAGGAGAAGGACGTATTTTAGGCGGAGCGAATATACTGGCCAATCCGGCTCCGGTAAAATGGGGGACAGCCCCCGTGCTGATACAATCCACCTTAAAGCCGGGTAAAATCAAAATCACTGCCAGCGTATTGTTCGAAGGCTCGCAAATGCCTGCCAGCGCAGTGTTGGAATTAGAAAGCAAGCCGGCAGCTCATCCTTTCATCTATACCGAAAGTGAAGCTGCGCTGATTCCCATGAGCAGCGACTCACCTTTTGGACAATCAGCCGCCAAATCGGCTTCCGAACTGGAACAAGAACGTCTGCTGAAAGAACGGAATGCACAAAGGCTGAAAGAGGTGGAAAAACAACAAGCCGACTTCGGTGAAAAGAAATAATCATCGCCATCCTGACAGGATGGACGGAAAGTGTTCGCTTCCCGTCCATCCACTTCTTTACATTTCACCTCAAATTTCCCCTTATTCCCCTAATTTATCGAAAAAAAAACAGCTTTCGCCGAATAGATTAGAAAAATCGACCGAGAACATTTACCTTTGCTATCTAAAATTAAATAATAAATACCATTCAAGTTTTAATCATAAAACAGCAAAACGAAAACGATGATGAAAAAGACAACAACTATTCTCTGTTTGGGCATCGCTCTATGCATGTTGGGGTGTAGCGATGACGATGATCAAGTTACAACAACCTCCACCGTTCCTTTTTCTCTCACAGCATCACTGTCCCCCCGTTCTTCAGATGCAGAGGATACAGGCATCCTGCAAGGCAACTGGAACGCCAACAGCCAACTGGCCGTAATGAAAACCGGTTCCAGCGGTGTTCCCAAAACGATTCTCACAAGAGAAACTGACTCTTCTGATACCTTTACGGGCGATCTTTCGACACTAGTAAAGAACGAGAATGAAATTGCCGTATTCTACCCGGCGGCAGCCATCACCGCGACCAGCAGCGACACTCTGACTCAACCCCTCAACCTGAGCGGACAAGACGGAACACTGGCAGGTATAACAAATTATGATTACTCGTGGGCACTGTGTAAAGCCAGCATGAACGAAACTACAGGCTCTTCCGCCTGCGAAATGACTAGCTTGGTCACCATCGGTAAATTCCAGTTCACCGCCAACGGTGACAGTCCTTTGAACAACATCACAAGAATTACCGTAACCGCCACTGCCGGAAACCTCTACTCGAGTGCCGTTATGAAACTAAAAGACGGAGAGTTTAGCAGTACCCAAACAGGAAATATCACTATTAAAAACAAAACCGGTATTTCCGGAACCACTTACATCTCCTTCTTCCCTTCCGAAGCACAATTGCATTTCACCCTTGTTACCACCACCGGTGAAGTGTATGAGACAGCTACTTCGACAACCATCAAATTGGAGAAAGGCAAAGTATACGAAGCGCCGACACTCACTTGCACTCTTTTACCTTCTGCCAAGGTAGGCGATTATTACTATAGCGACGCTACCTTCTCCAGCGAGAAGAATGAGAATAAAACCTGCATCGGTATTGTCTATGCTCTGGATGATGCGGACGGCAATCTCTCGCCCACCCTGTCCACTTCTCCATTCGGACGCATCGTGGCATTAAGCGACAACCAGTCCAGTACCAAATGGATCAGCAAAGCAGAAGATATAGAAGGCATCGAAAACTATACCACCGCTGACGGTACATTGACAAGCGGTGTTCTCCCTTATTATGACGGAACCGCCGATTCTTTCTTCTCCGATAAGGACGAGGAACGCATCAAGGGAGCAACCATCCATGTTGAAACCGGACAACCTGCCACCTGGGTGTCAGAAGGAGCCATCAGCGACTTCAACGGAAAGGCTCACACCGCCTATCTTGGTAAAAGTTCTTCCAGTTACCCGGCAGGAGGTTACTGCTACCAATACAGTACCAGCGGCAAATCGGCAGGTGAATGGTATTTACCGTCGGCAGGCGAGTTGACTTTGTTGTGGGAACTTCAAAAAACCGGAGTCATTTGCAAAGACAAACAAGATTGTTTCAATGATTTCACACGCAAGGGGTACTGGTCTTCTTCCGAACACTCGGCAGAATCCGCCTGGTATCTGAATTTCGTTAGTGGTGCGATAGTTGCCAACAGCAAAGCCAGCAATTACGCCACGCGCCCTGTCGCACAGTTCTAAAGTTCCAATGGAGGTAGCAGCCCCATTGGTTATAAACGATTGACAAATTGATTGTAAAGCCCGGTCCGCTTACCACAAAATGGACCGGGCTTCTTTTTTTCATATTTTTCACTCTTTCCTTTATCAACCCGGAGATTTTCCGATCTTTGCAGCACACCAATTCTTACGCCTATGAAAATACGATCCACCCATGAATTGCATCAAATTGGGTAAATTGATGCTGGAAGTTGATATAAAGCATTTCCAAGTCAGGGCATTGGCTGACATCAACGGATTACAAACCCGAAACCTCCATCACTGCCAGGTATTTCAACCAAAAACAGCCCGAAAAATCTAAAGACCATATATGACAAAAGACAGAGAATCCTCACGAACTCCCTGCCCTTTTGCTATGTTAAAAATATTATCCCAAAAAACGAATACTTTTACTTCTGAATATTTATTGACCCAACCTTATGAAAAAAATTATTTTTCAGCATGTCCGCCTGCCGTAGTGGGCCAATTTATATTCTGATATATATTGCTATTGTTTATATCGCGGTCAGCAGAAGCTGTACGTATATCACTGATTCCTATCGGATACAAATAATATGCCTCATGCCAGTTATAACCATCACGCAGTTCGTTGGAACTCTCCAAATTACGGCTGTAAGGACGTAGATACTTGCCTTGCTCTTTACCAGAGACAACTGCATCCGATGTCCCGTCCGCCTTGATATCAGCATCATACAACAGATAAAGATTATCCCAAAAATTCACTCCTTCAGGAATCCACTTTGCAGTTATCATACGGTCAAAGGAGCGCCAACGAATCAAATCGGCAAAACGTTGTCCTTCACTGAAAAGCTCGTTCATACGTTCGCGACGAATATTATACAAGGTCACATCCACCATGGAAGTCCCTGAATACACCCCGAAATCCTTTTCTTTGGAAAGATCGGTAGCAGCAATTGTAGCGTCAATATCAGTGCTCACCCCGGCACGTTCACGCAATTGCATCCAATACTTTCTGGCATCAGCATCCAGTGTTCCATTCTTTTCATAACAAGCTTCCATATAGTTCAATAATGCCTCAGCTGTACGGAAAACAGGGCATGCGTTAGTACAGCGCAACTCATCATTCGGAGTCTGGGTATAATCATACGTATAATACTTACGTGGCTGATACCCTGTGATACAACGTATTTCTTGATTTGAATTATCGATACCGGGTTTCTTGAATGGCTGACTGTACTGAGGCGCACTAGGATCAGAATCAAGCAGCGTACTCTCACTCCAAACAAAAAGCTGAAGACGTTCGTCGCGACCGGCTTTCACATTATCAATGCTGACATCACCCTGATAGTCATTGCTGGCATAAATGGGTAATCCATTCTTCATCAGAAAAGACTCTGCAAAGGTACGGGTATATCCATCGGCACAACCAGTCTTCACACGATAGGCTGCATCGTGACTGATACTCAGGCTAAAGCTGTACTGTTTCCACAATAAGACTTCGGGGACATTAGCCAGTGAAGGCTGACTATACATTTCAAAATAGTCATTCCAACCTGTGATGACACCCGGTTGAGGTTCTATTACATGATTATTGGTAGTCAGTTGCGCATTATCGGCTACCTGTTTTGCAGCATTCATAGCTTCTGTCAAGAAAAAATCCACTTCACTATCAATACTGAAATTCTTTCCACTGTTATAAGGCATATTGGCTCCCGGCCAATTATTATCTCCCGGTACACGTCCGCTTCCTTTATGATACTTTTCAAAAGTGGCTTCAAACAAGGCTACTCTAGATTTAAACAGCAAAGCCGCCTCTCTATTGACACGCTGACCATTGAACTTGCCTCGACTTGCTAAATATGAAATAGCTTTGTCCAAATCTTCCAATATGAAACGTGCCACTTCATTACGCGGAGTACGCTTACTGTTTTCTACAATGACCTCATCATTATCTTCCAAGACCTTGGTAACTATGGGTAAATCACCATAATAGGCCAACATTCGGAAATAACACAATGCACGGAAGAAGTAACCCTCTCCGATATAGTTCTTAATCAGTTCCGCATCGCCGGTAATCGTTCCATTCTCATAACCGGTAACTGCCTTATCTAAAAAATAATTGTAAACGCGTACCCCTCCATAGTATCCCTGAAGGGCTTTTCCCGAAGAAACTTCCCAATGGTCATCGGCAAAAAGAGTCGTATTACCGTTCAACCCAGCCAACATGATATCGGTATTACCGTCAGAACGTGCCATACCATCACTATAACTCTGCGTATGATACATCTCTCCGCTATAGGGAGCAACCAAATAGGAACTATAATAATTATTCAAGTAAGTAGCCAGCTGATCGGCTGATGTATAGAATGACTCCGGTGTGATTTGGCTTACAGGATCAAGGTCGAGCAGATCGTTACACGAGGTGGTACTCATAGCAGCACCCAACAAAAGACATAATCCGATGTGTTTTGTATTTATTTTCATAATATTCTTCTTTTTATTAGTTAAAAGCTAAGATTTACACCCACAGAAACAGTACGTTGCAACGGATAAGTTTTACCACTGCCCCATCCTTCGTCACCATATCCTCCGAAAGCTTCGGGATCAAATATATCGGACAGACTAGTGATAGTGAATAAATTATCGCATGACAGATAAATGCGGCAATTACTGATTCCGGCCGGTGACAACAGAGATTTCGGCAAAGTATACCCCAACTGGATATTCTTGCAACGGAGATAGGCGGCACTTTGCAAATAACGCGTCTGTGTCTGCTGATTTTTCTGAATACCGCCAAAATAAGGTTTCGGATAATATGCACCAGTATTGTTTTCCGTCCAATAGTCCAAATGATCTTCAAAGCAGGCGCTTTGCCACATATTTCCTTGCGCTCCCCAAAAGTATGCATCACCGGCACCGAAGAACCAATCGCGTTTCAACACTCCTTGAAAGAAAATAGAAAAATCAAATCCCTTGTATGCCGCATCTAAGTTCAAACCGATACGATAACGAGGAGTCGCATTACCAATACGTTTCAAATCACCGTGATCGTCCAAAGTATTTGCACCGGAACTGACAATGCCATCTCCATTCAAATCCTTATACATCACATCACCTGCACCCCAGTTGCTTCCCCAGTTGGGCTTATTGGTTGTCAGCCAATTGTCCATTTCTACTTTTGAAGAAGCCAGACCGACACTTTCATACCCCCAAATTTCATTTAAATACTTGCCATTATAATACCCTCCGATACTTTGATTGCTAAACTCCCCATCGTATGGATAGGTCAGAATTTTAGATCGATTATCCGAGAGATTGAACCGAACACCATATTTGAAATCATTAATCTGATCACGCCATCCGATTTCCAATTCCCACCCCGAAGTACGCATATCACAGTTGTTGGTTTTGGGAGCATTAGTACCCAATACAGAACCCAAGATAGGTGCCGGACCAATCATGTCTTTTGTAGTACGACTATACCAATCAAAAGTACCGGTCAGGCGATTATTAAAAGCGCCGAAATCAAAACCGAAATCCCATGTTTCCACCGTTTCCCAAGTCATGGTAGCATTAACGATGCTGGGAAGGGAAGATGTATTTTGTTTTTCGCCATTAATCAGCCAGTTGCTGGATGCAGAACTGATGGCCTGCTGCTGATAGAACGGATACCAATCCCAGAAACTGTTATAATTGGAACTAGTGTTACCTAATTGTCCCCAAGAACCACGAAGTTTCAGCGTATTAACTGTTTCACTCAATTTCTCAAAGAACTCCTCACGGGCAATATTCCATCCCAAAGATACCGACGGGAACCATGCCCACCGCTTATCGGCTAGAAAACGTGAAGAACCGTCATAACGAATATTAAACTCCGCCAGATACTTACCGTCATAATCATAATTGAAACGTCCGAAATAACCTGCTGTAGCCCGATTCCAATAACCGTCACCATTCTTCTTGTTACTTTGTGTCTGGCTCAAGAAAGGTTTATCTTCAGTTGTTAAGTCTGTACCGCTTGCCCACATATTGTCTTGATTATAACGTTCATAGTTCAAGCCCAACAAAACTTTTCCATTATGTTTTCCAAAGCTGTGAGAATAATCGGTATAAACATTTACAGCATAATAGTTTTGCTTGTAGCGGTTATCATACACATAAGTCACTGTTCCGTATCCAGAATCACGTAACATCGGCTCATTGGCTACATTATAATTATAAATAGGAATTTTGTTTTGAGTAGTCTTATTATTGGTAAGACGCAGAGCACCTTCAGCATAAATGTTCCATCCTTTCAACGGCGTGAAGGTAAACTTTAACTGTTGGGTGAACTCATCGTTGTTCTCCTTATATACCCCCCCGTCTTCCAATTCATAAATCTCCATTTCTGCCATCCAGTTTCCATTCGGATCGACTACCGGACAAGAAGGCCAGCGGCGTGCAATGTTATGGAAGAACAACCCTGTCAGATATTGAGGCTTCTCATAATCCTTGCGTGTCCATTTTGTTGAGTAATCCAGGCGTGCCCATGAAGCCAGTTCGGCTCCGATTTTACTATTCAACGTATAACGGTCCAGTTCGTCGTGCCCATGAGAAATCAGACCATTCTGTAGCAAGAAACTCCCACTGACCGACCAATTAAACTTCTCAGTTCCCCCACTCAGACTCAGATTATGCTGTGTAGAAGGCACATTCTTTTTATAGAATTCCTCAAACCAATCCGTATTGGCAAAAGCCGAGCCATAGTTGTTCCACTTCCCATTCTCCACATTGGCTGTTGTTCCCCAATATTCCGGCTGGCTAGGGTCTGTGAATTCGCCATTCATATACTTCTTGATATTCGCCATCGTTTCATCGCTGAATATATTTGAACCGCCAGCGTTAATATTCGCAGTATTGAAATAAGTGGCAAATTGCAATGAATTAGCCATCTTGGGCACCTGTGTCGCGGTACTGAAACGAATATCGCCGGAGTAATTAACCTTCACCTTACCGGCCTTCCCACTCTTAGTCGTAACCAAGATTACACCAAATGCAGCACGCGAACCATAGATAGAAGCCGAAGCGGCATCTTTCAGAACAGACACACTTTCTACATCATTAGGATTCAAAGAATTCAAATCTCCCTCTATACCATCAATTAAAATCAAAGGACTATCTACAGAACCGTCGCCGATAGAACCTGTACCACGAATATTGATATTCATGCTGGTATTAAGGTCACCCCCACTTGAACTGGTAGAAAGATTCAAACCGGGAACCGCCCCTTGTAATGCCTGACTTACGTTGGCAACAGGGCGTGACTCTATCACATCCGAACCGACCATACTTACCGCACCCGTCACATTCACTTTTTTCTGCGTTCCATATCCCACTACCACCACTTCATCCAAGACTTTTGTATCATCACTCAAAATAACATTCAATGGCACTCCCGTCCACTTTATTTCCTGCGTCTGATACCCTACGAATGAAATGACAATCGTGCTTCCTTTGGGCACATTAGACAGGGAGAAATCTCCATCAATCCCTGTAATGGTTCCATTCGTGGAACCTTTTACTACCACAGATGCACCGATAATCGTTTCGCCTGTAGCATCTTTTACAACTCCGGTACAAGTACCATTTTGCTGAGTCACTCTCACGTCTGTTTTTCTTCCTTCTTGATTGGCGTAAACCGTTCCATTACAGACTGTTGACAAGAACAGTAAAACACCCACGGACTTTAGATACTTAATCATATAGTGATTTTTAAAAGTTTTAGAAAAGCAAAAACTCTTAAAGTACCAAGTACCATTAGAACTTCGGCTTTGATAAAATTTAGATTAACGCTGCAAATATATAAAATGTTGTAGACGACCAATTGAAATACTTATATTTTTTATAATCTTAATGAAATATATAAAATTACCTGTTATAAGATGCTGGGTATATGGAAAATATTTTATTAAGATTATAATAAAATAAGTCTAAATTGTCGTCTAGTCTTTATATATATTTGCAGCTTAATTTCAATTTTAATAGTGAATGCGAAGTTCTAATGGAACTTTGCATATATCTCAATAATCTCTAATTATCAAGATATTACATTTTATAAATCCAATGATTATAGAAAAAGGGTAGATACTTCATTTTTATGGACATATAAAGCTTTTATTTTTACCTAAATGGAAGTCTTCGCTGCTATAAACCCGTAAATCACTGAAATTAAGTTTATTCTTAAGAGCAAGAAATAACAAAAAAATAAGAAGAACATAATTAAAACCACACAATAAAAATCGCAACTTAAACCGGAGCATATAAAAACGAAAAAAACATGGACTCATGGAAATGTATAAAAACATCCATTTAAATCCATGCTATTTTGTAATACAGCCCAGACAAGTCATTCTTTATCCTTGCCTGCCGGAAGCCTTTCTATCCGAACTCTGCCTGCCTTGCCCTTGCCTGCTTTGAGCCTGTTTCTTCCTACGCCAATAATCACCATTGCTCTTATTGCCCCGGTATGCCTTATTGGCTTTTGCTTTTTCCTTCAGTTCTTCCGTCTTACCGGCCTGCGCTTTCACTCCTTCCACAGTCACCCAAGGATGGTCTTTCACAACCGGAATCTGTAGTCCTATCAGTTTTTGGATATCTTTTAAATAAGGTAATTCTTCCGATTCACAAAAAGAGATGGCTATTCCGTCATGTCCGGCACGCCCGGTACGGCCGATGCGGTGCACATAAGTTTCCGATATATTGGGCAACTCATAGTTGATAACGTGAGAAAGCTGGTTCACATCAATACCTCTGGCTGCAATATCTGTGGCTATCAACACTCTTGTGGTGTGATCCTTGAAGTTCGTCAACGCCCTTTGGCGTGCGTTCTGCGATTTGTTTCCATGAATAGCTTCCGCCCCGATCTCACTCTTATTCAATATCTTCGCCAATTTATCCGCCCCATGCTTGGTACGGGTGAAAATCAATACAGATTCTATCTCCGGATTCTTCAACAAATGCAGCAGCAAGTCCTTCTTCTCTTTCTTCTCTACGAAATAAACACTTTGCTGAATAGTATCAACAGTAGACGAAACAGGAGTCACCTCTACCTTCTTCGGATTAGTCAGCATGGAATCTGCCAGCTTCTCTATTTCAGAAGGCATGGTAGCCGAGAAAAACAAAGTCTGTCGCCGGGCAGGAATCAGTTTCAATACTTTTTTGATATCGTGTATGAAGCCCATATCGAGCATACGGTCTGCCTCATCCAATACAAAATACTCCAATCCCTTCAATGAAATACAACCTTGCGACTGCAAGTCAAGCAAACGTCCGGGAGTGGCAATCAATACCTGCACGCCTCGTTTCAAAGCATCAACTTGCGCCTTTTGGGGCACTCCGCCGAAAATAACGGCATGTTTCACTCCGGTATATTTAGCATATTGATCAAAGTTCTCGCCTATCTGTATAGCAAGCTCACGCGTCGGGGTGAGTATCAATGCTTTGATACCTTTTTTATGGTCTGATTGATAAAGTCGTTGTATGAGGGGGATAGCAAACGCTGCTGTTTTTCCTGTTCCTGTCTGGGCGCATCCCAGCAAATCTTTACCTTTTAATAATACAGGAATTGCTTGTTCCTGAATGGGAGTCGGCGTTGTATAGCCGGTTTGTTGTAAAGCCTTCAAAATAGGCTCTATAAGATCTAATTCTTTAAATGTCATGTGAAATAATTAAATTAGGCCTCACGGCCTGTATATATTTTATGGGAACAAAGGTACAGTAATGATTCTGCCCGGAAGTATTTCCGGGCAGACTTTATGGTTATTTAACTAGATAGTTCCTGCTTAACTAATCGGACGGCTGCCCCAAAAGGAAGATATTTCACAATAACCATCCATATTATATCGTAATCAATGTAACTCTACTTACAGAACAAATAAACATTTCCACCAAAGTCCGAAACCACCAACGCATTGCCCGATAAGGCTACCGACCCGAAAACAGGAGCCCCAGTAGCGTGTTTCCATACCACTTTTCCATTCTCTTTATTAATTCCATACACTGTACCGTCCGAAGCAGCTACATAAACGATATCTCCCGCCCATACCGCACTGGTTTCAATGGTAGCGGAAGATTGACGACTATAGGGACAGGTATAAACCAAAGCATCCCCCACCGGACAAGTCCATTTTTCTTCCAATGTTTCACTGTCCAAGGCTATCAGCCCTTTCTGTGCAGAGCCAAAGATAATCTCTTTGTCGGTGAGCAACGGAGTAGAAGTTACATCCACATTATAAGGCAAAGGCTTACGAACTATCACTTCTCCGGTAGCCGCCTCTAATATAAAGAAAGATTTATCCGAAATAAGATACAACAAAGCACCATGCATGGCAGGAGATGCCCCCCGATTACGCAACCCGTTGTCACTGGCCGCCCAAAGTTTCTCACCTGTTTGGGCATCATTGCCATAAAGTGCATTCCACTGTGCGGAACCAATCAGCAAACCATTCCCCAAAGTCAGCGTGCTCGTAGTTCCTTCTCCTTGTCCCCAACCTTCATTTCTCCAGAGTTGTTTGCCCGTCCGGGCTTCAAAAGCACAAAGTCCCTTTCCTGTTCCTGCATAAACCATTCCTTCATCGGCCACCAGTCCGTCGATGAGGGCTGGTAAACCATTTACAGGCAATTGCTTTTCCCAACATAACTTGCCGGTTTCGGTATCAATGGCATACAAAAAACCTTGAGCATCTTGGGCAAACACGATATCACCATCAATGGCAATGGAATTTTTAATGGAATTACGAACAGGGTAACTCCAAAGAGTTGAACCATCCTTCCCGTTCAAAGCATATACATGCCCCGCACCTTTTAAATCTTCATCCACAGAGGCTACAATTATTTTTCCCTTGTGTATCAGTGGGGAAGTCATGTAAAGATTAGCTCCGACATTGTGGGTCCATGCCAGTTGCAAAGGCAGATTCAATGGACCGGAAGCGGGGGCGGAATGTTTCGCATTGCCTAACAGATTATCCCAATCAGCAGAAAACAAAGGAGCCACCTTTTCAGTCCGGCAGACAAAATTGCTTTCTGCTTTAGCTATCTCTCCGTTATTAAAACGAGCTGTTACCTGCAAAGTAAGTTCTTTGCCCACGTGTTTATCAGACAAAGGAAGCTCCCCGTTCCATGACCAGTCAGTGCTTTGCAGCAATCTCTTGTTTTTCAGCACAGGTTTTCCGTCGGCCAAACAGGTATAGAGCACTTCTTTCACCGGTGACACGGAAGAATACACATTGACAGCTACCGGAAGAACACCCGAAGCCATCACCCGGCAGGCGAAGCGATACAGATATTCTTGTCCAAATAGGTATAACGGAGCTCGGAAGTGAAATCTCCCTTACTATCTACGTGCATCACACGAAAAGCGGTAGTGGAATGATCTATTCCTCCTTTATCCAATGAGGAAGTACAAACACTGTAAACATCTCCCTGTTTTTTCATATAGTTAATATGCCAATGACCATATACCCACGCTTTCAGGTTATGTTCATTCAAATTAATGCTTCCCGCATTCTTGCTTTTAAAAATAAAAGCATCCTCGTAGGTCAGTAAATCATGATTGAAAACAACAACGGGAGTTCCGGGGCGGATATGCGCCAAATCATTTTTCAACCAACGGCAGACATCATCGGCGGTATAACCGGGAGCATGATCTCCTCCAGGCATCGGAGTGACAATATAGTGCACATTCCCTGCATCAAAAGAATAATATACCGGTCCGTAAATGCTTTCAAAGAGTTCTTCGCCATACTTCCCCTTTACCAAATCATGATTTCCGATGCAATAGAAGACAGGACAGTCCATATTTTCCGTATTCATCAGTTTGATATGAGCCTTCAAGCCTTTTTCATAGCAGATATCCCCGGTATGAATGATAAAAGCCGCCTGTTCATTCCTGGCATAGTCACGCACATTATTCACCCAGTCTTCATGGTTTTCCGTATTAAATATTTCAGTATCAGCAATATGAATGTACTTGTGAGAGCCATCCTTGCGAATCCGTCCACTATAAGGCATCAAGCCGAAATCATAACCGGACTGTTTCTCTTCTATTTTATGATAATGACGATTAAATGTTTTATATCCCGAAGGAGTAGTAATGAAAATAAAACGCTCACGTTCATGACCGGGTAAAGTAAAACTACCGTCGGCAGCCGTTTCCACCACATTCAAGCCATCGGAAACCTTGATGCCCGCCCATGTTTTTTCACCTGGGTCAAACACGCCATTCTTGTTTTTATCTACATATACACGACCTGTGTAAGCAGCCATAACGGGCATTGCCGCCAGCATCAGGCATGATAATAAAAAAGTCTTTTTCATGAATATTTATTTTAATCAATTCTTATTTAAGTTCGAATTTCGAGAGGACAAAACCATGATCTGAAGGATAGAAAAAGTCTTCTCCTTTGAAAGTAAAAGTTTTACCCAAGCTATTGTCATAGCACTCAGACGCTATCGCTTGAATGGTTTTCCCCTGATAATAAATGAAATCAATGCGGTCCATACGACATTCGGTTTCCAACGAATCCGCATCTGCCAGCCACGTTACTCCCGGACTGGCCACCGGATCGGAATTCATCTCGCGGAAGCTATCTTTAAATCCTGCCTCTTCCATAGCAATGGAAACGGGCCAATTCACCACAGCACCCCCATGATGGTACAGGTTACGGGTCGCTTCCGTCCAATCCAGATGAGAGTGCACATTAAAATCACCTCCCATTATAATTGGGATACTGTCTGTTTCTGCCAGTAAAGGCCGAATAACAGTCAAAATCCTATGTATTTCCTCATCACGTGTCCCCTCCATCTCCCAAGCCAATATTTCTCCTCAGATTTATCTGTTGGTGCCAAACGCATATCAGGGAGGTAATGCAACCAAGTATCAAACACCCGGACAGGTTTCCCATTCACATCTATCATCACTCCGCCGAAATTAAAGGTACTTATGCTGTCGGCAAAAGCATATTTCCGGATAATGGGATAGCGGCTATAAATACAAAGATTATCAGAAATGAGATTGTATGAATATCCCAATGAATCGGCTACCATCGGAGCGGCTCCATAAGTTTCAACCATCAAGATCACATCAGCCTCACTTTTTTTCAGAATATCGATAGTTCCCTTACACCCTTTTCGGTAAGTTTTGAATGACCGCCATGCCATACATTCCATGAAAGAACAGTCGTTTTTCCGACTCTTTTGAAGGTACAAGCTGCCAATGCAAACAAGCAAAGGCTATCATCCCAATAAGATTTCTTGTTTTCATCATAGGTTAGATTTGTTAATTCCGGACAAAGATACACAATTATTCAAGAGACAACACGATAAAATATACCATAAATAGGGTATTGTCATCATGAACATCTCCCCCTATCTTTGCATTATAACATTAGAATCCACTAAATGAAAAGATTATGGCAAGAATTAAAAAAGAATTGACTGAGCTCATCGGAGGAACTCCTCTGTTGGAGCTGTCACGCCTCAGCCGAAAACACGACGCGAAAGCACAAGTAGTTGCCAAACTGGAATATTTCAATCCCGGCGGAAGTGTAAAAGACCGCATTGCCCTGGCAATGATAGAGGATGCGGAAACAAAAGGCATCTTGAAACCCGGAGCCGTTATCATTGAACCAACCAGCGGCAACACCGGCGTAGGATTGGCATGGGTTGCCAGTGTGAAAGGTTACAAAGCCATATTGACAATGCCCGAAACCATGAGCAAGGAACGCCAGAACCTGCTGAAAGCTATGGGAGCGCAATTAGTACTGACCGAAGGTGCAAAAGGTATGAAAGGAGCCATAGAAAAAGCGGAAGAACTGCGTGAACAGACTCCGGGAGCTGTCATTCTGGGACAATTCGAGAATCCGGCAAATCCTGCCGCCCATGTTCACCGCGGTGGAAACGACACGGACGGAAAGGTAGATATATTTGTTGCCGGAGTAGGCACAGGCGGCACTTTAAGCGGAGTAGCGGAAGGATTAAAAAAACAGAATCCCCATATACAGATTGTGGCTGTAGAGCCGGATAACTCCCCCGTCCTTTCGGGTGGAAATCCGGGGCTGCACAAGATACAAGGTATTGGAGCAGGATTTGTCCCCCATACCTACAATGGAAAATTGGTAGACAAAATAATCCGGGTGAAAGATGATGACGCCATCCGCACAGGACGCGAACTTTCTCTGACAGAAGGGTTATTGGTTGGAATATCTTCGGGAGCAGCAGCTTATGCCGCTTTGGAGCTGGCTAAATTGCCAGAAAATGAGGGGAAACAAATTGTAGTCCTCTTACCCGATACGGGAGAACGCTACTTGTCTACTGTACTTTATGCTTTTGAAGAATATCCGTTATAATAAAACAAAATGAATATAGCTGCATTAATTTCAGGAGGTGTAGACAGCGCAGTTGTCGTACACCTCCTTTGTAAACAAGGATATAAACCGGACCTTTCTATATAAAAATCGGAATGGATGGCGATGAAGACCTCACCTGCACGGCAGAAGAGGATATCGAACTATGTACCGCCACTGCCCGCAAATATGGTTTGAACCTGAATATCATCGACCTGCACCGGCAGTACTGACAATGTGGTGGCATACGCCATCGATAAAGTGAAGCATGGACTTACCCCCAACCCGGATGTGATGTGTAACAAGCTCATCAAATTCGGATGCTTCGAGCAGGAGGTGGGACATCTGTATGACAAAACAGCCACCGGCCATTATGCCAGTATCCTTGAAAAAGATGGAAAAATATGGCTGGGAACCGCACAAGATCCCGTCAAGGACCAAACGGATTTTCTGGCACAAATAGATTATCTGCAAGTTTCAAAACTGATGTTTCCTTTAGGCGGTCTGATGAAGAATGAAGTCAGGATATCGCCCGCATTGCCAAACTGCCCAGTGCACAACGCAAGGACAGTCAAGGTATCTGCTTTCTAGGAAAAATCAACTATAATGAGTTCCTCCGCCGTTTCTTGGGTGAAAAAGAAGGGGATATCATTGAAATGGAAACAGGAAAACGGATTGGCACTCACAAAGGATATTGGTTTCATACCATAGTACAGCGCAAAGGATGGGGCTGAGGTGGAGGACCATGGTTTGTTATCCGCAAAGATATAGACGAGAATATCATTTATGTCTCACACGGTTATGATACAGACAAACAATATGGGACAGACTTTGCCTTGCATGATTTTCATTTCATCACAGAGGACTTATGGAAGGGAGCACCTTCCGCAGATGTTTCTTTCAAGATCCGGCATACAGACACTTTCATGAAAGGAATATTGACACGGGAAGATAACTTGTTCCGAATCCACAGCCACGTCCCCTTACAGGGTATAGCCCCCGGACAGTTCGGCGTGCTGTATGACAAAGATGCGGAAATTTGTGTGGGAAGTGGCGAAATCACTTTACCCTAAATGTAATATTCCACCGCATCCACAATCCCCGCACGAAGTGCATATTTTGTCGCTTCGTGCACATTGTTCACTTCCAGCTTGCGAAAGATATTTTTGCGGTGAGTCATTACCGTATATACACTAAGGAAACGCTCAGCCGCAATCTCTTTCGTTGTTTTACCCAATGCCATCAGTTTCAAATTTCACGCTCGTGACCGTAAGCGGTGAAACTAACTTATCTTTTTTTTCTTCTTTATGCTGCAACAGCCAGACTGCACGCGTACACATGTATTGTAAATGCTGTTTTGCCTTCCGCAGCCCTTCCTCTATCTCTATCATCGGCGCATCTTTCATCACCACGCTGAATGAAGTTCCGCTAAAAACCATACGCCGGATGAAATCCTCACTCAGATTATCGCTGAACAGAACAAAATGTGCTTCCTTAAACCGTTCTTGCAAAATAAGCAAGTATTCAGCTGACGTATCAAACAATGTATAGTCCAATACGACAACGGCATTGGGATTATCGACAAGAAGCCCGGTTAATTCACTCTGACTGCCGGCTTCCTTTATTGCGGCGAACCCTCCTATCCGACCGGCCACAGCTTTCATACCTTCACGGGTAATGTCCTGGTTATCGACAAGTAGCAATGTTTTCATGACCATACATTTTAACTAGGGAAACTTACTGAAACAAAAAAGCCTTGCATCATTGTGCAAGGCTTCATTCTATTGGTGGGCGTTGACGGATTCGAACCGCCGACCCTCTGCTTGTAAGGCAGATGCTCTGAACCAGCTGAGCTAAACGCCCGATAGTGCTTTCTCGTGCAATATTTAATTTCTTTCTTCGGTGGGCGTTGACGGATTCGAACCGCCGACCCTCTGCTTGTAAGGCAGATGCTCTGAACCAGCTGAGCTAAACGCCCGAAGGTTGCTTTTTATAAAACAAGAGGTGAAGATGGAGTGGGCGTTGACGGATTCGAACCGCCGACCCTCTGCTTGTAAGGCAGATGCTCTGAACCAGCTGAGCTAAACGCCCGATAGCCTCTTGTTTCAAAAGCGTTGCAAAGATACGGCTATTTCCGATAACTGCAAATTTTATGCACACTATTTTTTCATTTATTTTCAATTAAGCACTTAACACACTGAAATACAGAGGATAAATTACAAATCCTGTCTTATCATTCAAGAAACAAAAAAGGGAAACTATACCTTATTATATATAGTTTCCCCTTTTTCCTTTTGAATTTATTTTATTCCTGCCCGAAACGCTTTGCCTGTTCGGCAATCAATTCCACATCATCAAAATAGTTAATCTTCATCGCCTTGCGTACTTCATCCAATGTAGCGGTTGCCGTAGCACGGGCTGTCTCACATCCCTTACGTAACATTTCGTAAATAGCCGGAATATCCTTTTCAAACTCTTTACGACGTTCGCGGATAGGCGTCAATTCTTCTTGCATAATAGCGGCAAGGAACTTCTTCACCTTCATGTCTCCCAATCCACCACGGGTGTAATGTGCCTTCAGTTCATCCAAATTAGGATAATCGGGCAAATAACGTCCAAAATGCTCAGGCTTACAAAAAGCATCCAGATAAGTGAATACTGTATTTCCTTCCAATTTACCCGGATCGGAAACTTTCAGGTGAGTAGGGTCGGTATACATGCTCTTCACTTTCTTTTCCACCTCGTCGGCTGTGTCCGACAAATAAATACAGTTACCCAATGATTTGCTCATCTTAGCCTTTCCATCCGTACCCGGCAGACGCAGACAAGCCGCATTGTCCGGCAATAGGATTTCGGGTTCTACCAACGTATCACCATAAATATGATTGAAACGACGTACAATTTCACGGGTCTGCTCAATCATCGGCTCCTGATCTTCACCCACCGGAACGGTAGTTGCTTTGAAAGCGGTAATATCAGCAGCCTGACTGATAGGATAAGTGAAGAACCCTACCGGGATGCTGGTTTCAAAATTACGCATCTGGATTTCGGTTTTCACTGTCGGGTTACGCTGCAAGCGTGACACTGTGACCAAATCCATATAATAGAAAGTCAATTCGCACAATTCGGGAATCTGAGACTGGATAAAGATGGTGGACTTCATCGGGTCCAGACCGACAGCCATATAATCAAGCGCCACCTCAATCACATTCTGACGCACCTTCTCGGGATTTTCTATATTATCGGTTAATGCCTGCGCATCGGCAATGAAAATAAAAGTCTTGTCATACAGTCCGGAATTCTGAAGTTCAACTCTGCGCTTCAACGAACCTACGTAATGACCGATATGCAATCTTCCCGTAGGACGGTCACCGGTCAGTATGATTTTTTCTTTTCCCATATCTCTTAAATATTATCTTATATTAAAAATTACGCAAAGATAGGAATATTCTGACACAAACACTTAACTTTGAACCGCTATTTCACATATAATAATTGTTTCGATGAATAAACTAAGACCGACCATTAAACTAGCTCTATTTATTTCTGTAGCAAGCCTGTTCTTTGCCGCATGTTCCGATGATGACGATAAAAGTATTCCCGTACCGGAACCTTCACGGATGATTACCGGAATTAAAGTGCATAAGATTTCGGATGTTATCACTTATCAGGGAATGATAAGCCTCACTTACGACAACAACAAACGGCTGACCCGCATTTATAGCAGTTCACCGTTAGCGGCAGTAAATTACACGTACAAAGAGAACTCTGAAGTCAGTTATACTTACTCTACGGAAAATTCTCCTTTGGTAGAAATAAGCACCTCGTTGGAAAACGGCAGAAGTTATGTATGCAAATTCTCCAACCGGGAAAATCCGGTAACCTATTCTTATGACAATGAAGGTTATCTGAAAAGCTGCAATAACAATGGAACCGTATTGGAATACAATTGGGAAAGCGGAAATCTATCTTCCATAACCACTACTCCAAGAGGAACTTACAACAGTGATTACAGAGTTTCCAATATCGCCAATGATTATAGTCTGGACTTGAACACACTGGCACAATGGATTGATGACCGCGAAAACTATACCACCGTAATGAACACTTTCGGACAGATGGCCGAAATTCTAGGGAAAAGAAGCGCCAATATTCTGGAAGACACTTATTATATATACGACTATAGTTTCCGGCAGGATGGAAGACTAAAAGATATGACCCTGATGGGCGGATCGGAAAATATAGGATATTCATTCCGCTTTTCGTATGCCGATGATACAGAAGTATCCGAATAAATATACAAAAAACAGAACATTCGGAGAGGATTTCAGACTTTTATTTTAATTTGTGTTGACAAAGATCTTGATTTATTTTGTTATCTTGGAAATAAGTCGTTACTTTGCACAAAATTTAGTAATGCTATGTATCCTACAGGAACAAAGATAATATAGACATACGAACAAATGCGTTAGTCCTCGTACGAGGATGGACGCATTTTTTTTAATATTTAGCGACATTAAAACAACTATTACAATAAAAGAAACTTTCAATGAAAAAGGATTTAAAGAAAGTCCTGGTATTGGGTTCGGGTGCACTCAAGATAGGCCAGGCAGGAGAGTTTGACTACTCAGGTTCACAAGCGCTGAAAGCATTGCGCGAAGAAGGCATTCATTCGGTGTTGGTAAATCCTAACATCGCAACTATCCAGACTTCGGAAGGCATAGCCGACAAGGTTTATTTTCTTCCTGTCACTCCCTTCTTTGTTGAAGAAATTATCAAAAAAGAACAACCGGACGGTATTTTATTGGCTTTCGGTGGACAAACTGCATTGAACTGCGGTACCGAACTTTACCTGAACGGTACACTGAAGAAATATGGTGTAGAAGTATTGGGTACTTCGGTAGAAGCCATCATGTACACTGAAGACCGTGATTTATTCGTAAAGAAGCTGGATGAAATTCCGATGAAAACCCCGAAGAGCCACGCCGTGGAAAGTATGGAAGAGGCTCTGAAAGCTGCCCGCGAAATCGGTTATCCGGTTATGGTACGCTCCGCATACGCACTAGGTGGTTTAGGCAGCGGCATCTGTCCGGATGAAGAAGCTTTCATCAAACTGGCTGAAAGTTCATTCGCATTCTCTAAACAGATCCTGGTTGAAGAGTCATTGAAAGGTTGGAAAGAAATAGAATTCGAAGTAATCCGCGATGCCAACGACCATTGTTTTACAGTGGCAAGCATGGAAAACTTCGACCCGCTGGGAATCCATACCGGTGAATCTATCGTGGTGGCCCCCACTTGCTCTCTGACAGAAGAACAAGTAACAATGTTGCAAGATTTGTCTACAAAATGTATCCGTCACTTGGGTATTGTGGGTGAATGTAATATCCAGTATGCTTTCAATGCAGAAACGAATGACTACCGTGTTATCGAAGTAAATGCACGCCTGAGCCGTTCTTCTGCCCTGGCTTCTAAAGCAACCGGATTCCCTCTGGCATTCGTTGCCGCCAAAATCGCTTTAGGCTACACACTAGACCAGATTGGCGAGATGGGTACTCCCAACTCAGCCTACGAAGCTCCCAGTTGGATTACTTGATTTGTAAAATCCCCCGTTGGGACTTGACTAAATTCGCAGGTGTATCACGCCAGATTGGCTCCAGCATGAAGTCTGTGGGTGAAATCATGTCTATAGGCCGCTCTTTCGAAGAAATCATTCAGAAAGGTCTTCGTATGATAGGTCAGGGTATGCATGGTTTCGTAGGAAATGACCATACTAAATTTGAAAACCTGGATGAGGAACTGGCCAACCCGACAGACCTCCGTATTTTCTCCATCGCCTCGGCATTGGAAGAAGGATACAGCATTGAACGCATCCACGAACTGACCAAAATCGACCCGTGGTTCCTGGGTAAGTTGAAAAACATCGTTGACTATAAGGCCAAACTTTCGACTTATAATAAGATTGAGGATCTGCCCGAAGATGTGCTTCGCCAAGCTAAAGTATTAGGCTTCTCCGACTTCCAGATTGCACGCTTCGTATTGAAAGCCAGTGGCAATATGGAAAAGGAGAACTTGGCTGTACGCGCCCGTCGTAAAGCTTTGAATATCCTTCCGGCTGTCAAGCGTATCAATACCGTCGCATCTGAACATCCCGAATTGACCAATTACCTGTATATGACATACGCTACTACGGGTTATGACGTCAATTATTATAAAAACGAAAAATCGGTAGTTGTATTAGGTTCAGGCGCTTACCGCATCGGTTCATCCGTGGAATTCGACTGGTGCTCTGTAAATGCTATCCAAACCGCACGCAAGTTGGGTTACAAATCCATCATGATTAACTATAACCCCGAAACAGTTTCTACCGACTATGATATGTGCGACCGTCTGTATTTTGACGAACTTTCATTTGAACGTGTACTTGACGTGATTGATCTGGAGCAGCCGGGTGGTGTCATTGTATCGGTAGGTGGACAAATACCTAATAACCTGGCGATGAAGCTTCACCGTCAGTCGGTACCTGTATTGGGAACTTCTCCGCTTTCTATCGACCGTGCGGAAAACCGTCATAAATTCTCGGCCATGCTTGACCAACTGGGTATTGACCAACCGGCATGGAAAGAATTGACCAGCCTGGAAGACATGGAAGAATTTGTAAACAAAGTAGGTTACCCGGTATTGGTCCGTCCTTCCTATGTGCTCTCGGGCGCTGCCATGAACGTATGCCATAACGAAGATGAACTGAAGGAATTCTTGCAGATGGCTAAAGAAGTTTCTAAAGAATATCCGGTAGTCGTATCCCAATTCATGCAAGATACTAAAGAAATAGAATTCGACGCTGTAGCCCAAAACGGTGAAGTAGTGGAATATGCCATCTCCGAACACATTGAATATGCAGGTGTCCATTCAGGTGATGCCACATTAGTATTCCCGGCTCAGAAAATTTATTTCGAAACAGCACGCCGTATCAAGAAGATTGGTCGCCGTATCGCTAAAGAATTAAACATTTCCGGTCCGTTCAACATGCAGTTCCTGGCTAAGAACAATGAAGTGAAAGTGATTGAATGCAACCTGCGCGCATCACGTTCATTCCCGTTTGTTTCCAAAGTATTGAAACGCAACTTCATTGAAACCGCAACCCGCATCATGTTGGTGCTCCATACAGCCAACCGGACAAGTCGGCATTCGATATTGACTGGATCGGTGTGAAAGCTTCCCAGTTCTCCCCGTCTGCACAAGGCAGACCCTGTATTGGCGTAGATATGTCTTCAACAGGTGAAGTGGGTTGTATCGGTGATGACTTCCATGAAGCTTTGCTGAACTCTATGATTGCTGTCGGTTTCAAGATTCCTACAAAATCTGTCATGTTCTCGTCAGGTGCCACCAAATCCAAAGTAGATTTGCTGGAAGCAAGCCGTATGCTGGCAGAAAAAGGATATGAGATCTATGCAACTGCCGGAACCGCAACTTTCTTGAATGCACACGGAGTAAATACCACACCGGTTTACTGGCCGGATGAAAAGCCCGATGCAGAAAACAATGTCATGAAGATGATTGCCGAACATAAATTCGACCTGATAGTCAACATTCCGAAAAACCATACCAAACGTGAGCTGACTAATGGTTACAAAATTCGTCGTGGAGCAATCGACCACAATATTCCTTTGATTACCAACGCCCGTTTGGCAAGTGCTTTCATTGAAGCATTCTGTGAAATGAGTGAAAAGGATATTCAGATAAAGAGCTGGCAAGATTACAAATAATCTTTCTTAGGGATATTCAAAAAGGAGCTGATTCGTTTTTCCTGAATCAGCTCCTTTTTTATCTCCTAACGGGAAAGATCATTAAAACGATAAGTAAAAGTAGCCATCGCATAACGTCCCAATCCCCAAGTCCAAGTTTCTCCCTGTCCGGTATCATTCATCCAACGATTGACAAAATCCCGTTGTTGCAGAATATCAACAACCTGAAATTTAAGCAACCCTCTTTTCCCTTTCAGAAAACTGTAAGTCAGCTCACCGTTCCAAAGCCACTGCGTCGTATTGGAGGCCTCATCCTTATATCCCCTGCGATTCATACTTCTCACAACGGTATAAAGATTCAAGTTGAGAGGTAACTTCAGTCGACACTCCGCGCCATAATAAAAATCATACGTCCTGTAATCCGAATTGTTTGTATAACTGTTATCGGCTTGCTGATAAGTGATTGCTCCATTTATCTTAAACTCATGCTCTTCCAATTTATAGGCAAACTCCACATCCTGCATCAAGGAAAGCATTTGGGAGGTGTTACGATCATTCTCATTGGCTTCTCCCATTATCTGCACATACGAAACCCTCCGGTTATAATTTGCATTGGTAGCAAGACGAGCGAAAATTTTCTTGAATAATTTATTCGTATAATATATATTCCCGCCAATGCCCCAATTACCATTTATATTCTCGGGCCGACTGGTATATACCCCACTCTTCTCATCATAGGTTCTTTTCCGGCTTATATCATTTATCGTATTATTATATCTCAAACCACAATATAACATTTCCTGCTTTTCCATATTTCCTCCTCTATAATTCACAGATATACTTTGCCCGAAAGCGGGTTTCAGCCCCGGATTCCCCATTGTTATGTTCAGAGGATTAGTATAATCGGGCACAGACAACAAATCATAAATGGAAGGCTGCCGGGTGTATCCGCTATAATACACACTCATATTATGGTTATTGCCCAAATCATAATCAAAATGCAGTTCGGGCACTATGTTCAACACGGTAATGGTCGTATCTATCTTCACTTTTCCCCTGTTGCTTTTCGTCGTAGACTTCTGAGGCGACAGCCCAAACCGGATATTCAACCTCACTTTTCTCCAATTAAGTGTGGTGCGCAGTCCGAATTCATTGGAATGAAGATCATTACGAGTATAATCACTTAAACTATCCACCCTTCCTGCCTCATAACCAGATGGAAGACTTCCCCACAAAGCATCCTCATCCAAATTGTACGTAACCGCATTATTACTCTGCCGTTGATACTCATGCCGATAATAAACCTGAAGCATTTGTTTTCCTATTGGCTCCGTATAGCTGACCTCCCCGCCAATAATAAATTTCTGGCAGGTGACTCCCGGTATTGATTTCTATATAAAACCGAATCTGCCCCCAGGTCATTCTTCAATTGATAATAAGTAATAGACGATTGCTGATAATTACCACTCGCCTGATTACTATAATCATTTCTTAACTCTATGGAGAGTTTCCGGCCGATATCATTCAAATTATGAGTGAGCAAAAGATTATTGCCTATCATCAGATTGTTCGTCTTATTTTGAGAATTTCCCGTATTTTTATTTATCCTGAACTCAGGAGGAATCATTGCATCGTCCCTCCAAGGCTCTGAAACATAGTCCAAAGGATTGGTACTGAAAGTCGCCGAAATATTTTCTGATACCGAATTTAACCGGCTATGATTGATGTTATGCCTGAAATTAATTTCCGTCCGGTCACTCAAACTTCCCGTCAGATATATATTCTCCCAAAAAGAACGATTCCTACCCGTACTCAAGCCATTATTATAGGCATATTGGCTACCGTTAGGCAGATATTCTTCTGACTGGCTTCGCGATTCATCCGCGCTTTTATTATTATTATATGAAGCACTGACATTGAGGTTGAGTTTCTTTATTTCCGTTCCCAAGCTAAAACCAATATCCTTCATTTGAGCAGGATTATCGGCCATATCACTGATAAAATTACCATATCTGGGGAGTTTTCCTAAATCACCATACAAGGACATCCGCCATTTTCCGACAAATTTATTCAAACTCATTTTCGCTCCATACATATCCCCCGAACCTTTCAAAGCTGAAACGTCCCCCATTAATCCATCTGTCAAATCCTTCTTGGTCTTCACATCCATCACCGTTTTCTTCTTACCGTCTGACACCCCTGTCATTTGCTCTTTATCCGACTGCTGCTCGTATACCTTTACCTCTTTCAAAGCATCTACCGGCATATTGTTCAAAGCAACTTTGCTATCTGCAAAAAACTCCTTTCCATTTAATAAGATCTGAGTGATTTCCTTTCCATGAAAATTCATCTTGCCGGATTTCGTCTAATTCCAATCCGGGAAGCTGCCTCACCAAATCCTGCAGAACAGCTCCTTCCGATGTCTTAAAGGCTCCGGTATTATATACTAATGTATCTCCGGACATCTTCATTTTCTGCAGTTCGGCCTTTATAACCGTTTCATCCAATACAATACTGGAAGGTTTCATCATCAGAGCACCTCCATAAACTTCTTTCCGATAAGCAGGAATATTCACTTTTTTTTCAATGGTTTCATATCCTAAAAAAGAAGCCCTTATTAAATAATTACCGGGATTCATAGGGTACAAACGGAAAACACCCTTCTTATCGCTCACCGTACCTTCTATAAAACTCGTATCAGGCAAAGAATAAAGTTGGATATTTACATCCGGCAAAGGATCGGGATAAGGGCGTTCTCCCTGTTCTCTGACAGAACCCGTCAAATGATAAGCTTTTTCTTTTCTTGCTTTATCTGAATCAAGCTTTTCCTGTCCACTAACCGGGAGAACAAAAGACAATATAATAAACAACGAGAACAGTTTAGTCATCTTGAAATATCAACAGGGTCCTATTTCAATGCTTCCGCAATGGCATTCATCAGATATCCAAATTCTTCTTTCTCATACCCGATGGAAGTATAAACGGCTTCTCCTTCTTTATTGAAAAGATAGGCGCGAGGAATTGACTTTTCAGCAAATAAAGAGAACACCTCACGTTTAGGATCGGGATATAACGGGAAAGTGAATTTCTTCCGTTCATTATAAGCCCTCAACTGTTCATCCGTATGCTCACGACCAATTACTAATAATACGAAGTCCTTGTTATCTTTATATTCAGGCCACAAAGTCTTCTCTATTTCAGCCAGTTCCAGCTGACATGGCCCGCACCAAGTGGCAAATAAGCTCACCAAAACGACCTTACCTTTCAATTCAGCCGAAGAAACATCTCCATATACCGCAGATTTTAGATGAAAATCAGGTAATTTATCTCCTTTTTTCAATTCTTGAGCATTTACGGCAAATACCATGCAAAGCATCATGAACAATAATCCTAACTTTTTCATTTTCATAGTTCTCAATATTTAATTATGGAATAACAAAGACAAATATATCTGGTTTTTCTTATATTTGCCGCCAGAAAATATTATTTTTTAGCCTATGATGACTTTTATTTCATGTGCCAAAACAATGACCGGACGGAGCAAAATGCAAACTCCTGTTACCAGTACACCACAATTCCAAACCGAAGCGATACAGAATGCACTTGATATGTCCCAATTCTCTGCTGAAGAACTGGAACGACTTTTACGTGTGAACAGCAAAATAGCAGCAGAGAACTATATGCGATTTCAAGATTTCTGTTCGGACTCTCCCTCGGCTTTAGCTGCCTTACTGGCTTATACCGGTATAGTATATAAACGTATCCATCCACAGGACTTTACTCCTGAAGATTTCAATATGCACAGGATCA
>SCPP01000264.1_pt1 | contig 34502 bp, 67 predicted proteins | sample 6106811 | NCBI WGS metagenome assembly SCPP01 (sample SAMN10720449, study PRJNA508395) | human gut metagenome | isolation source: Participant 2 stool, 15 month | host: Homo sapiens | collected 2018
AATAATTTTGATTACCAGCGGCATACACGGGGTGGTGAATATCCCGGAATACAAACAGCAATTGAATTATCTCAAGAGTTGGAATCCTGCAGACGTTCAAGGTGCGATTATCATTTTGCACCCTGTCAATACAGGCTTTTGCAAAGAGTTGCGGGGTAATTCCGGAAGACGGAGAAAATTTAAATCGAGTTTTTCCGGGAACTATGGGAGGACCATTACTCATAAAACAGCATTTTCCCTTACAAAAGATTTTCAAAGCATAGCAGATTTTTATATTGATTTGCATGGTGGAGATGTCAATGAGCTGGTAATGCCATATGTATATTATCCCGGCATTGCGGGAGGAAACAGTTTCAATCAAGCAAGAGAATGTGCCTATGTTACCGGTTGTGAATATGTGGTGCGTTCCATAGCAACAGGAGGGCTTTTAATTCAGCTGCTGCCAATGGGTGCCAAGTTTGCTGATTGAACGCGGTGGAAGCTGGTCTTTGGAGTAAAGAAGAGGTACAAGCATATAAATTTGATGTACTTAATATCCTAAAAAATTAGAAGTGCTTCCTGGTGAACCGATGTTATCGAGTCAACCACCAAAGAAATCATAACTGCATTTTATATCGATTCGGAAGTAGATGGATGTTGGTATCCTGCGGTAAAGGTAGGACAAACCGTATCCAAAGGAGAATATATCGGTGTGATTAAAGATTTTTGGTAAAATATTGAAGGAGTATTATGCCCCTGAGAACGTAGTGGTATTGTATATGACTGTTACCTTGGGGTTGAATCCGGAACATCTTTAATTGCGTTGGGGGCAAATTGATTAAATTTTTCATTTAATATACAATCTGTTCTTAATGAGAAAAGTTACTCAATAGATGTTTACAACTTTAATAAAAGTGTTTACCTGTCATAATATTTGTTATGTTATGCTTAATACGGTGTTAAGTGTTATTTTTGATAGTTTTAGTAGATAAATGTTCCAGAACAAACAGCAAAGGGGATAACGTCATGAGTCAAATAAGAGAAATTGCCGCATACTGGGAACACGTGCACAGGGGTATTCGAAAGATGCAAAATTGATTTAACTGAGGATACAAAATTTGATTGGCTAGATAAAATTTGCAAATATGCTCCTGCAAAGCAACAATTAAATGTGTTAGATATAGGTTGCGGAGCAGGGTTCTTTTCTATCCTTATGGCAAAGGCCGGTCACAATGTAACTTCCATTGACTATACTGAAAACATGGTAAACAGTGCAATACAAAATGCTATGGATGCAGTGTAGACATTGAAGTATTGCAGATGGATGCACAAAATCTTGATTTTGAAGATGATACATTTGATTTGATTGTAACCGTAACGTGACATGGGTCATGGAACAACCAAAGCTTACAGCGAATGGATTCGTGTGTTACAGCCAGGCGGCAGAATGATTAATTTTGATGAAAATCAATATTTATATTTATTTGACGAAGATTACAAAAAAGAAAAAGAACGTCGCGGCGAACCTGAATACATGAAAAAGTACATAATACACAAATCATGGAAGAGCTTGCATACAAACTTCCTTTAAGCAAGAAGTGCGTCCGGGTTGGGATGTACAAACATTGCTGTCATTAGGTGTAAGTAATGTTACTGCTGATGTTTATAACAAACGTATGATTGAAAAGACGGAAAAATAAAGTATTATATAATTTTTTTATTGTTTGTGCGGAAAAATAATAAAGAAAAGACTTTGGAAGAAAGCACTGCTCAACCAGTTGGGAAATGAGCAATGTGGGGGTGTATCATTATTTGGAAGTACGTAGTGAAACGACTGCTTCAGCTGGTTTTAATTCTGTTTGGAATTACATTGCTATCTTTGCGTTAATGCAGACAGCATCCGGAGATACCGTTGATGCCATCCAACAGCAAATGGGGACTTCTATGTCAGAAGAAGCGAAAACAGCGTTACGACATGAAATGGGGCTGGATCAGCCATTTATCGTTCAATATTTTCAATGGGTAGGAAAAATCTTTACGGGAATATGGGGTATTCTTATATTAAGAATCAAAGAAGTCTTTCCCATGTTTATGCAAGCATTGCCCAACACTCTGCTTCTAACGTTATCTTCTATTGTTACAACAATCGTTATTTCCATCCCCTAGGTATTTGGTCGGCTGTAAAACAAAATAAAATTACAGATTACGTCATTCGTATCTTTACGTTTATTGGAAACGCGATGCCTAACTTTTATAGCGTTGTTGTTAATATATGTATTTGCTTTACAATTACATTGGTTTCCTGTTATGGGCAACAATGGTTTTATCAGCATTATCTTACCGACGTTTACTTTAGCGATTGCTATGTCTGCAAAATATACACGTCAGGTTAGAGCAACCGTATTGGATGAACTGAATAAGGATTATGTTGTTGGAGCACGTGCCAGAGGAATTAAAGAAAAACAATTGTCTGGGCACATGTTTTAAAAGTTCTATGCTTACGATTATAACGCTGTTGGCTTTGTCAATTGGTTCACTTTTAGGCGGTACGGCTATTGTAGAATCTATTTTTATGTGGCCGGGTGTTGGTAAGCTGGCTGTAGATGCAATTTCAACCAGGGACTATCAGGTAATTCAAGTTTATGTTATTTGGATGGCAATTATCTATGTTGTAATTAATTTGATTACAGACCTTGTTTACCATTATTTAGACCCAAGAATCCGTATTCAAGGTAGGGAGGGTAATGGTATGTCAGGAGAAGATTTAAGATTAAAGAATAAACGGTTAAAGAAAGATTATAGTACCTTAAAACTGGGATTTTTTTTGGCATTGGTTGCAGGCCTTCTGTTTATTGCATATTTTGGACAATACATTGTCCCGTATGATATATGCACAAGATTTAAATAATGCACTTCAAGCACCAAGCGGAAGCCATTTGCTGGGAACGGACCGATATGGCAGAGATTTGTTTACACGCATTATTGTTGGTGCCCAAACTACAATTTTCAGCTCTGGCATTGGTAGCCGGATTACAATTATAGGTACAATTGTAGGCATTATTTGTGGTTATGTTGGTGGGTGGATTGATTCCCTTCTTATGAGAATTTCAGATATCTTTTAGCATTTCCTGAAATGGTATTTGCAATTACAATTGCAGGTGTTTTAAATGGAGGTGTTTGGAGTGCAGCTATTGCGGTTGGGCTAATTGCATGGCCAAGATATGCAAGGGTTGCTCGAAGCCAAGTGCTGTCAATGAAAAATCATCAGTACATGAATGCAGCCAAATTAACGGGTACCCCATGGTATAAGATGATTGTGAAGCATATTATGCCTAATATTATGGGCCCAATCATAGTAACCGCAGCTTTGGATATAGGCGCTATGATTATGAATTTGGCAGGATTGTCTTATCTGGGTTTGGGTGTCGTTATCCAACTCCTGAATGGGGATCTATGATGAGTGAAGGACGCAGCATGCTGCAAACATCTCCGTGGATTGTATTGGCACCGGATTGGCAATTTTATAACGGTCGTCATTTTAATTTGCTTGGAGATACTGTTCGAGATATATTAGATCCAAAACAAAAGACGCAGTATTACGAACAATATGAAAAAAGTAAAAATATTGTATCAGGTAACAGCAAACGAGAGAAATCACTCGTTTAATTACTAAAAGATAATACTCTTAAAAATGATAGGAAAAGAAAAATGAGTAAAAAATGACAAAGCTTTTGCATTGGCGGCATGCTTGGCATTGGGAATAAGCGTATTAACCGGATGCAGCGGCGGTTCTAATTCCGATACAAATAATTCAGGTATATCGGTTACCGCTACGGATATTGATAATAAAGTATTTAACTATGGTGTTACTGCATATTCCGGAGCACAGGCAAATGGTGGTATTGACCCGCATTTAAGTTATGCGGGTTGGAGTACAGTACGCTACGGTGTTGGCGAATGCCTGGTAAAAATCAGTGAAGAAGGTACTATTGAGCCTTGGATAGCGGATAGTTGGACACTGATTCATCATCGTACATGTGAAATTAATATCAAAGACAACGTTACATTTTCCAATGGTAAAAGTAGAGGCTGCAGCTGTAAAAGCCTGCTTTGAACGTTTGATTGAAAAATGAACGTGCTGCATCCGGTTTGAAAATTTCGGGTATTGAAGCTGATGGCCAGAAGCTAACCATTCATACATCAGAAAAAAATCCGATTTTAATTAACTGGTTGACTGACCCTTTGCATGTGTTATTGATGTTTCGGAAGAAGTAAACGGAAATAATCACGTGATAGGAACAGGTCCATATACATTGGAATCTGCTACAACAGACAAAGTTGTTGTAAAGCGAATAAATCTTACTGGAATGGTACACCAAAATTCGGTACTATTAATGTACAATGTTTCTTAGATGGAGATACCATGGCGATGGCATTACAAAATGGTGAATTAGATGCTTGTGCTAACTTAGGTTATGCAAAATCTTCCAATCTTTGAAAACAACAGCAATTTTGAAATTAACAGTGCAGCAACTTCTCGTTCTTATATGTTCATTTTAATACACAGAGCGATGAATTTTCAGATGTAAATGTTCGTAAAGCGGTCACAATGGCAATCAATAAAGAAGGTTTTGTAAATACACTTATGAATGGATTTGGCGAGGTTGCACAGCTGTGCTATCCTGCCTCTTATGAATTCGGTGATAGTAAAGTAAAGGGGCCGCAATATAATCACGAAGAAGCCAAAGGCTTTTGGCAGACGCAGGTTGGGATGATACGGACGGAGATGGCTACCTTGACAAAGACGGAAAAATTTTTGAAATTAACTGGGTAACTTATAGAAATCGTATTGAACTTCCTTTGCTTGCTGAATCTGCGCAAGCTTCTTTAAAAGAAATTGGAATTAAAGTGAACATTGATGACCGCGAAAGCAATACTGTAATTGAAGATGTATCTAAAGATTTTGATATTTACTCTTGGGCAGTTGTAACAGCTCCATATGCAGATGGTATTACTTTCTTCAATGAACTTCTGACCAACTATAATATTCATGGATGGTCCGGAGAAGAATATGATAAATTTGTAGCGTTGTACAATAAAGCTTCTCAAGAAACAGATTCTGAAAACGTGCAGCATACAGTGTTGAACTGCAACAGATGTTAGTTGACAACGGCATTTTATGTGTGGCTTCTCACAACACTATGAATATCGTTACCAAACAGGAGTAACCGGTATTGCACCGCATCCTTCTGATTATTATGAAATTACAGCAGATTTGGATATGGCTCAATAACGAGTAAATAATTTTAAATGAGTGATGACATAGCATGGCAACCATCTTAGATGTTGAAAAACTAAATGTAACCTACAATGGCATTCCTATTCTGCAAAATATTAATATGAAAGTCGCAAAGGAAATCCTTGGTATCGTAGGGGAATCCGGCAGTGGAAAAGTACCTTGCTGAAAGCGATTATAGGGTTACTGGGCGATAACGGTCGTGTAGAATCAGGGCGTATTAGCTTAGAACAAGTGGATTTACTGAGAATTTCTCCTAAAAACTGAGATTCGCGGAGCACAGTTAGGCATGGTATTCCAGAATCCGAATGTCGTTTAATCCCATTCGCAAGATTGGTGCTCAGTTTTTGGAAGCGCTAAAAATCACGGAAAGATTGATGAATCACAGGCAACCAAACAGATTCTGGATATGTTTACCAGACTTGGTCTGCGGAAGGTAAGCGTATTTTGAACAGTTATCCTTTGAATTAAGCGGAGGTATGAATCAGCGTGTTGCCATTGCTCTGGCAATGATTATGAATCCGCAGCTGCTTTTGGGATGAACTCTACCAGTGCTTTAGACGTTACCGTGCAGGCACAATGCGTCAAAGAGATGATGGATTTACGTGAACATTTGGGCACAACAATTATCATTGTCACTCATAATAGGGGTTGTATCTCATATGGCAGATAAAGTAGCGGTTATGTATGGGAAGCATCGTGAGTATGGTTCCAAAGCAGATGTGTTAAATCATCCCAAACACCCATATACCAAAGCGTTGATTGCTTCTATCCCTCAAATTGGTGGTACGATTCCCAAAGGAATTCAGGAACAGTATCCCTGCTTTGAGAAATATTCACAGGCTGTAGTTTTCTCCAAGATGCAGTTTATGCGATGATATCTGTACGCATGAAAAGCCTATTATGCACAGTTGTGAAAATGGCCATGCTGTATTTTGCCATAAATGTCTAAGTGAGGTTTAAAATGAAAGTGTTAGAATTAAAGACGTCAAAAGACCTTCAAAAAAAAAAACCTTTACGGCAGTGGAAGGTGTCAGTTTTCCATCGAGAAAGGCGAGTGCGTAGGACTGGTGGGAGAATCCGGCTGTGGTAAAAGTACCATTGCGCGAATGGTTACACATCTTGAGCAGACCACTTCCGGCGAAATTTTTATGAATGAGAGAAATGTTACAAAGCAAAGGAAAAGAACTGCGTAACCTATATCAAAATTTACAGATGGTATTTCAAAATCAAGTGATTCTTTTAACCCAAGAATAAAGCTTGGAAGCAGTATTGGAAGTGCTTATAATTTTGGAAAACCGCGTAGTGAGATAAAACGTACGGTAGCGCAATTGCTGGAACAAGTAGGTTTAAAATCAGAATTTGCATCGCGCTATCCTCATGAAGTAAGTGGCGGTCAATGTCAGCGTGCCGCAAAGACCATAGCCATTCAGCCCGATTTACTCATATGTGATGAAGCAACCAGTGCTTTGGACGTTTCGGTTCAAGCGCAAATTGTAGATTTAATTTTAAAAGTTACGTCATGAAATGAACATGTCCTATTTGTTTATTTCTCGATTTGGCTTTGGTGCAAAGTATTTGTGACCGTATTCTTGTGATGCACCGCGGACGCATTGTAGAGGAAGGAAATACGCGGGATGTGATTGAACATGCTGCACATCCTTATACGAAGTTATTATTATCTTCGGTTTTCAATTCATCCGGATACGCAATGGAAAATACCTTCCGTTCCTCAAGTGACGGAAGAAGAGGGAGATGCCTGCAGATTTTGGCAAAGATGTCCTCATTGTAAGGAACAATGTAAAAGAACGGCCAGAGCTTAAAAAATCAATGAACATCATTCTGTTGCCTGCCATTTTGTTGAATAAGCAGCATATCAAAAGGAACAACCTTGCAAGGTTGTTCCTTTTATCTATTTTTTTTCTATATTTTAGAATATTGACATTTTAAGAGAATTAAATAGAATCCATCACTTCTCTGATAGAATCAGCACAAATCTTTACGGCCTTTTCATTTCTTCGTGTCATGATCAGAGGAGGATTAAAATATAAAATATCTCCCAAAGGACGCAGAAGCAATCCTTTTAATGCTGTTTTGTATATTTGGTATCCGTATCTATGAGAAGAATCAAACGAAGTTTTGGATTCTTTATCTTGTACCAGTTCAATTGCATTGATTAATCCAATGGAACGAATGTCGCCTACATAGCGGTAATCTTCCAACTCTTCACGTATTAAATTCGTAAGATAAGGAGCATTCCGATTTGCATTTTGTAAAATAGGTTCCTCTTCAAAAATGTTGAGGACTTCAATGGCTGCCGAACATGCCAAAGGATTTCCGCAATAGGTGTGACTATGCATAAACGCTTTTCCTTCCTGATAATCAGAATAAAAAGCGTCATATATTTTTGTGTTGTAACAGCTAAAGCAGTAGGCAGATAACCGCCGGTAAGTCCTTTGGAAAGACACATAGTGTCAGGAGAAATGTCTGCGTGATTGCAAGCAAACATTTTACCTGTTCTTCCGTAACCTACAGCAATTTCATCGGCAATGAGATGAACGTGATATTTGTCACATGCTTTACGCAGTTTTTCAAGTATACGGGGAGTATATTTTCATTCCTGCGGCTGCCTGCACCAATGGTTCTATCATAAATGCACATGTTTCGTCACCGTATTGCTCAAATTTTTTCAGCATCTTCAAAGCATTCAGCCTGACAGGTTTCACAGTTTTTCCCGTATTTACAGCGATAGCAGTCAGGACCTGTATGATGTCCAGCATAATCGGTTTATAAATTTCTGAATATAAATCCACTCCGCTGACAGATAACGCTCCAAGTGTTTCACCATGATAAGCATCTGTCAAAGCCATAAATCGCTTCTTTGCGGATTTCCGGTTTGATGATGATACTGGAAACTCATTTTCATAGCCGCTTCAATGGCAGAAGAACCATTGTCGGTAAAGAAAACTTTTCCAAACCTGTCGGTAATTTTTCTGTAATTTTTCGCAGAGTTCAATTGCAGGAGTATGAGAAAAGTTGGAAAAGATAACATGTTCCAAACGGTCTATTTGTTTTTTATAGCCAGATTAATACGTTCGTTACAATGTCCCAGAAGATTACACCACCAAGAGCTGACAATATCCATATAACTGTTTCCGTCAACATCATATAGATAAATTCCTTTGGCATGGTCAATAACAATCGGAGAAGAGACTCATAATCTTTCATTTGTGAACAAGGGTGCCAGATATATTGTAAATCTTTTTCTGCTAAGTTCATAATCGTCACAGCTTTCTTTTGATTTTACATGTACATACACTTACAATACTTAAGAAATATCATTGCATAAATGAAGCAATGATTCTGCGCTGATAGACAGCTCTGTTTCATTTGGTTTTACACATGCCACAACGGAATTCCGGTGAGGCGTTCTATTTGCTTTTATTATCACGATGCATAAGATTGTCAGAATCGTATTGATTTAATATAATTCCGTTGACAATAATGTTGTGCTGTTTGGCATATGCTGCGGTTAAAACAGTACTGTTGATGGTACCTAATCCTGCATGAGCGACAATTAAAATAGGAAGATGTAATGTTTGTATCACATCGGTTAACATAATGGGGGAGCTATCCATACGCAAAGGACAAATGATACCGCCGCTTCCTTCTGCTACCATAACATCAAACTGTGTAGCTATATGATGAAAATCGGATTGAATTTTGTTCATGTCAATTGGACATTTTTCCAGTTCTGCCGCCAAATGGGGAAACTGCAGGTTCATAGATGTAAGATACCAATTGTTAAGGCGGGACAGGTAAACCTGATATGGAGGCAACATACGCAGCATCTCCTGGTATCAGTTCGCCTGCATTACGATATGCACCGCTTAAAGCCGCTTTATAATAACCTGCATTGACAGATACTTCTCTCAACTTTTTAAAATCAATGCAGTCACATATGTTTTTCCTACGTCCGTACCGGTAGCTGTTATAAAAATTCCTTTTCTTGTGTATCATAAAAATTCACCGTATACTTTAATTGTTTTAACATATTCATATCGTCTTGTATGGTAATACCTGAGGTTGTCAGCATATCACCGGAGATGGCTGCATTTGCTCCTGATTGAAATGCAGATTTTCCTTTATCGCACATATTGCCGCGCCCTCCCGCTAAGCGAATGGCTCCGTTTGGAATTAAAAGCGGAAAATAGACACAATACGGCATAAATCATCTTCTGTTAGTTTTGGAAGTTCTGCAAACGGCGTACCGGGAATCGGATTTAAAACATTAACAGGAACAGAAGTAATGCCAAGTTCACGAATATCAATTACCATATCAATACGATCTTCCATCGTTTCTCCTAAGCCCATAATACCGCCGCTGCATACTTCTAATCCTGCTTTCAAAGCATGTTTGATTGCCTGAATTTTATCATCATAAGTATGGGTGGTACAGATATTCGGAAAATTTCTTCGTGATGTTTCCAAATTATTATGATACCGGGTAACACCGGCTTCTTTAATTTGACAAATTGTGGGTATGTCAGCAAAACCGTGAGATGCACATAACGAAATACCGCTTTCTTTCTTTAACCTGCGATATGTTTTACAGATATCATCTACCTCTTGGTCAGACAGAGCACGTCCTGAGGTTACAACAGAAAATCTTAAAATACCGTTTTCGTAATTATGTTGTGCTTCCTGTAAGATGGTAGCGCTGTCTAAAAGCGGATACTCTTCCACAGCGGTACAGAAATGGGAGGATTGAGCGCAGTATTTGCAGTTTTCAGAGCATTTGCCGCTTTTTCCGTTGATAATAGAACATAAATCAAATACATTATCACAAAATATTCTCTCAGTTCATTTGCCGCCTGACATAACTCATCCAGCGGTTGGTCTGCCAATGATAAAGCTTCTTCTTTCGTGATCGATACACCTTGCAACGCTTTTCTTTTAATATTTGTACTGTATTCATGTGGATAGTTTCTCCTTTTTAGGATTGGAACCAATCGTTTTCCGATAAAGGCGCAAACAACGCAGGTAAGAATATCTCCCGGCATGGGAAGTAAGAAACAGTATAAGAACAAAGACCATACGCCTGCATAAGTATTGGTGTAAAACATGGCAATAAAGAAGTAGTAGATGGTTCCCAGTGTATAAACAATCAATAAACCTGAAAAGTTGGCAACCAAAAGACGTTTGATGCTTGGGCGCGGTACTTTATGGACAATCAATCCTGTTACAAATGTACCTATTAAAAATCCAATGAGATATCCGAATGTGGGCTGCAATACATAAGCGGGGCCGCCTCGCTTAAAATAGGTACACCGCAAAGACCGATAAGTATGTATACACCAACAGATAGAGCCCCGTATTTTGGACCAAGCACAATACCGGCAAGAGTAAAACAATAGCTGCAGTGTAAAAGGAACGAAAGGCACCGGAATTTTAATAAACGCGCCCACTGCGATTAAAGCTGCAAACAATGCGCATAAAATAAGAGAGTATACAGTGGATTTTGATTTTTCTTTCATGAGGCGAAGTTCCCCTAATGCTAATTTCTCCTGAGTGAAGTGATGTGATGGTTCCGTCTTGTTTTTTATTATAAGGCCACCATTTTATCGATATCAATTGCAGTAGCTTTTTCAGAGTTTGTACCTTGAATAACCTCAATCTCTTTTCCTAATACAATGGAGCGTGCTTTGTATTCCTCAATGAAAGAACGGTCTTGCAGATGGTTGCATAGGGAAAGTACATGATTGATGACAGCTGCAACAATTTGATTACGTGTGATACCGGCAGGCTTTTCATGGAATAATGAATCTGCTTTTGTTGAATGCTTTCCGGAAAACAAGAAACAGCGGTACTAAAGTTAATACCAATTCCAAGAATGATAGATTCAATGCTGCCGCTTTCAAAGTCTGTCAATGCTTCGGTCAGAATACCACATATTTTTTTACCGTTTATATAAATGTCATTTACCCATTTGATTCCTGTATGGATTTGTGTTACTTCTTCAATGGCTCGTGCTACCGCGACAGATGCGGCAGTTGTGATGAGAACAGCATCATTACTGATTAGGTTGGGACGTAAAATAAAACTCATATAAATTCCACTACCGGCAGGGGAGTGAAAGAACGTCCCATTCTTCCGCGTCCTGCGGTTTGTTCTTCGGACAGAACTACAGTACCGTGAGGTGCCTGCTCTAAAGCCATTTTTAGCAACAAGATTGGTGGAATCAACGGTTTTAAATACATGAATCATATCTTGGCTGCCGTATGTTAAATGTGGACCAATACCTTCGGCTGATATTACATCTGTTTCATCAGATAAGCAATAACCTTTATTGGTAACAGAAATAATTTGATATCCCTCTTTTTAATTCGCTGATTGCTTTCCAAATAGCGGAACGTGAAATTTGCAGCTGTTGTGCCAATTCTTCTCCTGAGACATAAGTTTCGCGGTTTTCTCAAGTATTTGCAATATTTTACTTTTTGATGACATGATGATATCCCTCACATAACGATGTTATTGATTTCTTTAGTATAATAGTAAAGAGGTGATTGTCAACCTATTTTTCAATACAGGTTTACAATCACCTCTTTATAAAGCATATTCTCATTCAATATGCTGCTTCATTTATTTATCATTTGGTTCATGTTGTGCGTCATAAATTGCATTTAATAAATGTGTAGTAAACATAGTAGCGTATAGTTTTGCTTCAGATAGTGCAAAGGCCAATACACCATTTGTATCAATAGTGCCGTCTTCCTTACCAAAAGCTTGCATACGCTGGAGTTTGTCTCCTTGTAATTCTGCTTCTACATTTTGTTGAACAATTGCAGAAAGTTCTGCAATGTCTTTTTGTAAGCTCAATTGCCATGTGCTTTTCCTCCCAAACTACTTTTTATCATTTTATCATGATTCGAATTTAGAATCAAGATTATAGTATGATAATGCCGAAAAAGCGATTTGCGTTGGCGTTTTATAAATTTTTATACACTTTATTCTTTTTGTATAAAAACTGACAGAAATGACATACTGTCTAAATACAAAATCATACTTGAATGCTATCATAAATGATACTAACATATTGAAAAGAGGAGAGCATGTTTGAAAAACGTAACAGTACAGAACAAGTACAATTGCGAGACCCATTAAACGAACAGCACAAAGGCAGAAAAAAATAATAAGCTGTGTTGCGCTTGTTTTGGGCGTTGCCATTATACCACTGATGTACAGCGGTATTTATTTGGCATCTGTATGGGATACTTATGGCAGATTAGATACACTGCCGGTTGCAGTTGTAAACCATGACCAGGGGCGCAAATCAATGGTGAAGAACGTAACCTGGGTCTAGAACTCATTGATAAAATGGAAGAGTCAAAAGATTTGGATTGGGTCATTACAGATGAAGCTGATGCAAAAGCTGGTTTAGAGACGGAAAACCGTTATTATGCTGTCATTGATATTCCTTCAGATTTTTCACAGAATGTAGCAACCGCAGAAGATATAGATAAAGTACCTGCAACTATTACGTATTCAGCAAATGAAAACGTAACTACATTGCTTCTACTATTATGAAAAGTGCGACCCAAAGCCTACAAAAGAATTACGTGCTAGTGTGACCGAACAAATTACAGGTAATTTGGTTCAGCAGTTAAATAGTGTTCCGGGGCAAATGGAAACAATTTCTGATGGATTTACCACATTGGGAAATGGTACTGGTGCTTTGAGAAGCGGTATGGATGTTCTATTGCAAGGTTCACAAACTATTACAACAAATTTGGAAACCTTGGATAATGGTTTAGAGCAAGCAAAAGATGGTTCAGAACAATTGAATCAGGCATTAACACAGTTACCTACTTTAATGCAAGGCATTGAACAACTGAATCAGGGGGCCTCTGATTTATCTACAGGATTAAATCAAGCTGCACAAGGAGCTTCGGCTTTAAATGATGGTGCTGCTAATTTAACGGATTTAACAAACGGTATTAACTCGCTATCTCAAGGAAGCAGTCAAGTATCGATAGGAGCACAGCAATATGTAAGTCTGACAAATGGTATTCAGCAAGCTTTAATGGCAAACGGCTATGACGGAGCAAAGACTGTACAGACTTTGGCACAACAGCTGCAATCTGCAAGTGGTTCACAGGCAGATTCTTTGAAAGCAATGATTGGTATTATTGGCGGTAACAGTACCGTTATTCAGAATTTAACAGACCAATATAATGCAATCAAAGATAACCCTGCTTATGCACAACAAGCGGCTCAGCTACAAGCTTTGATTGGAATGCTTCAACAAGATATGAATAAAGGAAGTGCTTCTGCAGCATCACAATATGCCGCTGCAGGTACACAATTGGTAAATGGTACCAGCCAATTAAATCAGGGCGCAGAGCAGTTAGCATCCAGCACAGAAAAATCGGTGAGCTGCAAAGCGGTATCGGCAGTTTGAACACAGCGTTATCACAACTAAATGATGGTGGCAAACAAGTAGCAGATGGTACTGCAACTTTATCTTCCAGTAGTAGTCAGCTGGCGCAGTTACAACAAGGAGTTGGTTCATTAAATAGTGCATTGGGTCAACTTTCCAGTGGAGCTTCACAATTGTATCAGGGATCATCTGAATTAACAAATGGTGTTTCTTCTGCTCAGGACGGAGTTGTTCAATTAGATGATGGTGTTACATCTGCAAAGAAGAATTGGATGGTGCAATTAGCGAAACATCAGAAAAATTGAAAGCAACAGATGGCCTTGAAACATACACTGCAAATGGAGTATCAGTACAAGCAGATCCATATGAAGCAGTTCCGAATTACGGAACCGCGTTTGCACCATATTTTATTTCAGTGTCATTATGGACCGGTGGCCTATCCATTTTAATGAGTATATACCTAGAACCAAACAGAAGAATGAAACGTCTATCTGTAGACTCGCATTCCAGAGTAATCAGAATGTTTGCATTTTTAGGAATAGGTGTACTTCAAGCAGTATTGCTTGGTATTGTTGGCCAATTTGGTCTGGGACTGCCAATTAACAATGTTTTGGTTTCTATAGTGCGGTTATTTTGGCTTCGGCTACTTTTGTTGCCATCATTCAATTCTTGATGATGTATTTAGGCGATATAGGTAAAATACTGTCTATGGCTCTTATGGTATTACAGTTGACGTCAACGGGTGGTACCTTCCCAATTGAAACTTCGGGTGCATTCTTTGAAGTGTTGAATAAAATTATGCCAATGACTTACAGTGTAAACTTATTAAAAGAAGTAATCAGCGGTGGAGATGCCGGAATTATCTGGTATAACGTAGAATTTTATTTGCATTCTTTGCTGCATTTACAGCAGTTACTTTGGGATTGGCTATTTATCAAGATAAAAAGACAAAAGAATCAAGCAAAGCAAATAGAGCAAGTGGATACAGATTTTACAGAAATGACAGTTTGATATAAATATATTGAGAAAGGCGCTGATATTCAGCGTCTTTTTCTGTGATTTTTAGGAAGTTTTCCTATTGAGTGTGTGTTTCTGCTTTTATGTGGTATTGCACAGGCGATTATTTATACTGAAACATAGGAGAAACTTATTTATGGAAGGAAATTATATGCTTTCCGGTATCAATGATGATAAAACCATTGATTTTTAATCCAAAACAATATTTTGATAGAAAAGAATCGGATAATAACGAAGAGCAGTAAAGAAAAGGTATGCTTACTAAGCATGCCTTTTTAATGTGAAAATAAATTGCACAACATAGATAAAAAAATACAATTTTATAAATATTCATATTATAAAGAAAAATATATTAACTTTTTTCTTCTTCGTTTACCATAAATAAAATAGTATTAGAAATTACAATGTATAGTTATTGTGTTGTCACATATATTTTGTAGTAGTTAATATAACTATCAAAATGTTTTTGAGCGTACAAAATCATAAAATTTGTAAATATTTTGCGAAATTTTCTACTAATATCTTTCGCGAATTTTAAGTTGTGGTATACTGGAATAAAGGTATGATATATGATAAGTGAGGAATTGAAATGCAAGAACCGGAGCTTTCTGTAATTATTCCTGTGATGAACATTGAAAATAGAATTTGTGATGTGCTTAATACTTTAAAAGAAGATACAAAAATTTTTAGTGGAATTTCTAATTATTGACAGAGGCTCAAAGACAAAACATTGCAGATGGCATTGCGTTTTTGCGGCAGAATCAATTAAATGGTTATGTTATGCAGGAAGAAGATATTAGTCAAGTTTTAAATGCCGGTATTCAATATGCCAATGGAACTTATATTACCTTTGTGTTTCCTCAGCGTATTTATCAGTCATATTTGGAAGAATTTCTAAAAGGCAAAAGAAACAAATGCAGAGTTTTTGTTTGGGTGCAAACGCCAAGAACAATTAAAATTTGCGGATTTGCGTAGCACCAGTTCGGTTATTAAGCAATTAACAGGTGTTGATTATATAGAATGTATGATTACCCATAGTATGATACCTGATGCCGGTGCCGTTATGGTATCTAAGCAATTTTGCAAAATCATAAAATTCGATTTAACGAAAATAGTACATACCGTTATGGTGAAGATTTTGTGTATAAATGTTTTTAGAAGCCAATCGTTTGGCACAAGTAGCAGTTGTGATGCAGGTAGATAACGAAAATTCTGTTTTGCAAAGTCAAAACCTGCATCTCAGGATATTTTGCGCCTTTTGAAGCAGTAGAAGGTTTACTGCGCACACTTGTATTTTACAAAGAAATATAGCCATTGTGAAAAAATGATGAAGTTATTTATGCAGCAAAAATCCCGGAAACTATCATGCAAATCGTAGAAGGATTGCTAAATCAAAAGTGAAACCTCGTGCCATACGTTCTTATATGCATAAAAGGATATGACAGTTTGCTTATCACAGGACCTTATACACCTCATAGTTTAAAGGTGAAGATGACAACTTGGCGCTATTTTCCTAAACTTTACCGTTTTGTGTAATAAGTGTTATAAAACAGGCGTCTGACCGCCTGTTTTGTTTTATTTTAATGATGGGCGTTATAAAATATCTTGAAGAAAACGCTAGATCTGGTATTATTATAAGATAAATATCACGATATGGAGGTGTATATGTTTGGTTTTGCAGGAGCAGAACAATAATGAGATCTTTTACAAGATAGAGCATACTGCATCAATGCAGTTGCACAAATTATGGAAATGCGTGCCACAGGTGCTGTACCGCTTGCATATGTACAAACATACGGGTGTCAGCAAAATGTGGCAGATGGTGAAAAATTAAAGGTCAACTGGCAGAAATGGGGTTTGATTTCACAGAAATCTCGATGAAGCTGACTTTATTTTATATAACATGTGCCGTTCGTGAAAATGCTGAATCGAAAGTATTTGGTAAAATAGGTGAATTAAAGCATAAAAAGAAAAGGAAGCCATCTTTGGTTACAGCTTTATGCGGTTGCATGGCAGAACAAGACCATGTTGTAGAGCGTATTAAAAGAGTTATCCGTATTTGGATCTTGTGTTTGGCACTCATGTCATTCATTACTTACCACAGCTATTATATGCACTTTTGACTAACGGAAAACGCATTTTGAAAACGGACACGAAAATGAAGACAAAGAAATTGTAGAAGGGTTACCGGTGGAACGTGATAGCAAACAAGTAGGGGCTTGGCTTACGATTATGTATGGCTGTAATAATTTTGCACTTACTGTATTGTTCCGTATGTTCGCGGCCGTGAACGAAGTCGTGAACCGCAGGCGATAGAAGAAGAATTCCGTCAATTGGTACAAGCAGGATATAAAGAGATTATGCTGCTTGGCCAAAATGTAAATTCTTATGGCAAGACCTTGAAAATCCGATTACCTTTTCTGAATTATTACGCAGACTTGACCGTATTGAAGGTGATTACCGCATACGATTTATGAGCCCGCACCCAAAAGATGCAACGCCTGAATTATTTGAAACAATGGCAAACAGTAAGCATATTGCTCATAGTTTGCATCTTCCTTTGCAGGCCGGAAATAATAGAGTGCTCAAGGCCATGAACCGTAACTATACAAAGAGAACAGTTTTTAAAATTGGTAGAACAGGCACGTGCTGCTGCCGGATATTACTTTTACAACGGATTTGATTGTAGGATTTCCGGGTGAAACATACGAAGAATTTTTAGATACTGTAGATATGTTGGAAAAGGTAAAGTTTAATTCCTTGTACACTTTATTTATTCCCGCGTGTGGGAACCAGAGCAGCGTCTATGCCGGATGAAATATCTGCTGAGGAAAAATCACGCTGGTTTCAGGAACTTTGGAAAAACAAGAAGAAGTTGTTGCTCAAACCAGCCCTGCCATGATTGGTACAACCCAGAGAGTACTAGTGCAAGGCTATAACGAAAACAAACTATGCTTTGGGGAAAACAGAAGGAAATATGAACTGTGAATTTGAAGGCAACGACAGTTTAATAGGAACTTTTGTGAATGTAAAATAACAGAGTCGCCAAATTTTGTGCTAAAAGGCACACTAATAACAGAATAATCATAATGAATAATATTGGAGGATTTTAAGATGGATGTTATTGAACTAACAAGAGAATTAGGAAAAGCAATTCAACAGGATGAACGTTTTGGCAATGCAAATTGCACGCCAAAATAGTGATAATGATGATGAATTACAGCAATTAATTGGTGAATTTAACTTGAAAAGAATGGCATTTAACAATGAAGCTGCAAAGATGATAGAGACGAAACTAAATTGCAACAATTGAATAGCGAACTGCGTGATACTTATGCAAAAGTAATGCAAAATAAAAATATGATTGCTTACAATGAAGCAAAAGAACTGATGGATAATATGTTAAAACGTATCAACGCAATTATCAGCATTTCTGCAGAAGGCGGAGACCCTGAAATTGCAGATTTAACAGAGGAAGCCTGCGGTGGTTCTTGCTCCAGCTGTGCAGGCTGCCACTAATAATATATCGCATTCCATAAGAAAAGATGAGGTAGAAAAATGGCTGATTTATCACCTATGATGAAACAATATTTTCAAATAAAAGAACAGAATCCGACACCCTATTGTTTTTCGCTTGGGTGATTTTTATGAGGTGTTTTTGATGATGCAAAACTGGTGTCGGCAGAACTGGAGCTTACTCTGACCGGTCGTGACTGCGGACAAGCAGAGCGTGCGCCTATGTGCGGTGTTCCGTATCATAGCGCAGAATCTTATATTGCACGGCTTGTTGCAAAAGGTTATAAAGTTGCAATTTGCGAACAAATGGAGTCACCGGCGCAAGCAAAAGGATTGGTAAAGCGTGATGTTGTACGTGTTATCACTCCGGGTACTGTTATGGAAAGCAGTATGTTAGATGAAGCGAAAAATAACTTTATTTGTACTGTTTGTGTTGAGAAACATGAAGCCGGCGTTTGTTTTGCTGATATTTCTACCGGAGAATTGCATGCTACAACCTTAAAAGGAAATTCATTGGCTGATTTGGAGTTACAACTAAAAATGAGTTAATGCGTTTTTCTCCAAGAGAAATTTTAATCAATTCACAGACGTTAGAGATGAAAACTCTTCCAAAATTTTAAGAGAAAAACTCTCTACTTTACTGGAATGTTTAGAAGACAGCAAGTTTGCTTATGATATGTGAAACTGCTGTGCAACAGCAGTTTCCTGGAGATACAACGAAATCGTTATATATAGATGATAAACCTTTGGTTATAAAATCGATTGGCGCTTTACTGGATTATTTAAAACGGACTCAGCGCAACGGCATGGAACGAATGAACCGTATTATGTTATACACAAATGCGCAGTATATGCATTTGGACATAAATGCAAGACGTAATTTGAATTGACAGAAACTATGCGGAATAAAAGAGAAAGAGGTTCCTTTGCTTTGGGTGTTGGATAAAACCAAAACGCCTATGGGAAAACGTTTAATACGTACATGGTTAGAACGTCCTCTTGTGAATCCGGTTCAAATTAAAACGTCAATTTGCAGTAGATGAACTGATGAGAAATATCCCTTTAAGCGACGGTATTACAGAACAGCTGTCCGGTATTCATGATTTGGAACGTTTGATGACTCGCATTGTATATGGTTCTGCAAATGGTCGTGAATTGCGCAGTTTGCTGAGCTGCCATTGAGCGTTTACCTGCTTTGAAACATTTATTGAAGAGGTACACTGTAATTTACTGCAAGAAATTGTCCAACAAATAGATTTGTTGGAAGATGTAGCCCACTTTTTTTCTTCTATTGTGGAAGACCCGCCGTTTTCTATTCGTGAAGGTGGTATCATTAAGCAGGGATATCATGCTGAGTTGGATCAGCTGAAAAGCGATATGACCAACGGAAAAGAACTGATTGCACAAATTGAAGCAAAGAAAAAGAACGAACTCAGATACCAAAATTAAAGATAGGCTACAATCGTGTATTTGGTTATTATATTGAAATTTCCAACTCTTATAAGTCTCAAGCGCCGGACGAATATATCCGCAAGCAAACATTAAGCAACTGTGAGCGTTATATTACACAGGAATTGAAAGATTTGGAAGCCCGAATTTTGGGTGCTCATGATAAATCTATTCAATTGGAAAGCGTGCTGTTTGAAGAAGTACGTAAACAAGGCGGATCAATTGATTCGTGTACAAAGTACCGCAAGTGCATTGGCGCAGTTGGATGTATTAAACTCGTTTGCACGTATTTCACGTCAGCAAAATTATGTTTGTCCCGAGGTGAATTTGGGCGGGAAAATTGTTTTAAAGACAGTCGTCATCCCGTTGTTGAAGTGTTATTGACGGGCTCCGTTTGTTCCAAACGATGTATTGTTAGATAAAAATGAAAATAGAGTTGCGATTATAACTGGCCCGAATATGGCAGGTAAATCAACTTACATGCGTCAGACTGCATTGATTGTATTAATGGCACAAATCGGTTGTTTTGTACCGGCTGCATCAGCTGAAATCGGTGTTGTAGACAGTATTTTTACCCGTGTAGGCGCATCTGACGATTTGGCTTCAGGACAATCTACCTTTATGGTGGAAATGTCTGAAGTAGCGGATATTTTAAAACATGCAACAGACCAAAGTTTATTGATTTTAGATGAAATTGGCCGAGGAACTCTCCACTTTTGATGGTATGAGCATTGCTCGTGCTGTACTGGAATATGTGGCTGATACCAAAACTTTGGGCGCAAAAGCATTGTTTGCTACACATTATCATGAATTAACCGATTTGAAGATTGTATGGACAGTGTCAAAAATTATAATATTGCCGTTAAGAAAAACGGTGATGATATTACATTTTACGCAGGATTATCCGTGGATAAGCAGACGATAGCTTTGGTATTGAAGTAGCCAAATTAGCAGGTGTACCAAATCAAGTTGTTTCCAGAGCAAAAGAGATTCTAAAAGAGTTGGGTATGCCTCAGGCTGAAGTAACTGCAAAATCTGTCAAAACCAAAAGTGGTGTGCAGGAAGAAGCTCAAATTTCCTTTACACCTGCTTCCAAACACGCAGTGCTTGAAAAGTTGGAACAAATTGATGTGAATACTCTCACGCCGATTGAATGTATGCAGACTTTGGTTTGAGCTGAGTCAATTGGCAAAACAGGATACATAATAAAGAGACAGAACCATAGCAAAGAAAAGCGAGGTGCTTTTATGGGCAAAATTCAGGTGTTGGATAAACAAATCGCAGAGCTGATTGCAGCAGGAGAAGTAGTAGACACAGTTCCTCTGTTATCAAAGAATTGGTGAGAATGCAATTGATGCAGGAGCCACGATTACGGTAGAAATCAAAAACGGCGGCGTAACCTTTATGCGTCAAGCTTGACAATGTGGTATTGCCCGTGAAGATGTTCCTACCGCTTTTGCGTCATGCTACCAGTAAAATTCGAAAACAAGATGATTTTGGAAGCCAATTGGCACCTTGGTTTCCGTGGAGAGGCATTGGCCTCTATCTCTGCGGTTGCAAATGTAGAAGTAATGACCAGAACAGCAGATGAACTGGCAGGTACTTTATGCAATCAGCGGTGGTGAGCAGCAGGCGTATGAGGACTATGGTTGTCCACAGGGTACAACGATTATTGTGAAAGATATTTTTATAATGTGCCTGCAAGAATGAAGTTCTTAAAAAAGACACAGTAGAAGCCAATGCTGTTTCCGGTGTTATGGATAAGATTGCATTATCTCATCCGAAATTTCACTGCGTTTTATCAGAGATGGTAAGGAAACCTTTACATACACCGGGAGACGAACAGCTGAAATCTGCCATTTACGCAGTGTTTGGAAAGGATTTTACCGCAGGTCTTCCGGTCGATTATGAATTTGAACATGTAAAAGTTTGGGGATTTATCAGCGAAGCCTGCAGCTGCAAGACCCAACCGCAGTATGCAACATTTCTTTATCAACGGCAGATATGTTAAAGTAAGACTGCCATGGTGGCATTGAGCAGGCATTTAAAGGTTCCTTAATGGTAGGAAAATTTCCAAGCTGTGTATTGCATATCGAGCTGTCTTATCATGCTGTTGATGTAAATGTGCATCCAAATAAATTGGAAGTACGTTTTATCAATGAAAAGCCAATTTTGATGCTGTTTACCACGGTGTACAAACGGCTTTGAATCAAGGTGATAAGCCGTTTGTCATGGACGTTAAGAAGGTAGTTTCATCATCCGTTTTATGCGTCATCGGAAAACCGGAGCAAATACAATTAAAAACAACGTATTCCAAACCGGTAAAACAGATACTGAGAAGCCAATACAACAGACTGCTCCAAAACAAGGAGAAGTTGTTCCTGTATCCGGATTTGCCAAAGAACTTTTCAAAACAGCAGTACTGAAAAGCTTCAAATGAATGACAGCGGAAGTATACAAAATTCTGTTTCCGATGTACAATTCCGTCTTTTCATCATTATAAAAATGATACCCCAGAATTACGTATGCGGATATTGATATCACTGTAGATGACAGAGAGGATTTTACAAAGCCGGCTTCATCTTTACATCTTACTGAAGCAATACCGCAAGAGAGAACAGCAAATAGGGGAAGCGTATCAAACAGTGATACACAAAGAAACGCCGCAAGAGGATGAGCATTCTTCTGAAAAATCAACTGCAAAAACTGATTTGAAGCCACTGCGCTTAGTAGGAGAAGCGTTTGGAACCTACATTATTGCAGAACGAAATTGTGAAGAATTGGTGCTAATTGATAAACATGCGGCTCACGAACGAATGCTGTACGAAAAGCTGAAAAAACAAGCTCCCGGTTCTGATTCTCAAATGCTGCTGCAGCCGATTACCGTTACTTTAAATAAAGAGGAATACACGGCAGTATTGCAGGCGCTTGATACCTTTGCAAAAGCAGGTTTTGAACTGGACGATTTTGGTGCAGGCACGATTTTGGTACGAAGCGCACCTCTTTCTATGGAGCATGATGATATTTCTTCCGCTGTTATGGAAATGGCAGGATATTTAAATCAAAAGACGGATATTACAACAGAGCATTTGATGGGCTGTATCACAACATTGCTTGCAGGTCAGCCATCAAAGCGGGCGACAAAAGTTCTCCACAGGAATTGTTAGCTTTGGTAGAGCAATTGGGAAGATGATACTATTCGATATTGTCCTCATGGTCGTCCTGTGAGAATTGTAATAAAGAAAAAAAGATTTGGAAAACAGTTTGACGTATTCAGTAATGTTTTCAATTTCGTTGTTTTTCTTCACAATGATATGGTAGGATATTAGAGCTTAGCATGGAAAACAAGAATTACAGAAAAATCCCGCTGGTAGTTATTGTAGGACCAACTGCCTCAGGAAAAGTAAATTGGCAGTAGAACTGGCACATTGGCTACAGACGGAAATTGTATCAGCAGATTCAATGCAAATTTACCGCGGAATGCAAATTGGTACAGCCAAACCCACTGTGGAAGAAATGGAAGGGATTACGCACCATCTTATAGATTTTGTGGAATTGAATGAACCATTCAGTGTAGCTGATTATGTTGCACACGCAAAATATGTGTAGAGCGTATTGCACAGAAAGGAAAAATTCCAATTTTGGCTGGTGGCACAGGACTGTACATTAATTCATTTTGGAGAATTTGCAATTTTCTGATGAAGATAAAGATGCAGTTTTATGTGAACAACTGGCAGAAAAAGCGAGGGATCAAGGGGTGCAGGTGTTAGTAGAAGAGCTGCGTTCTTTTGACCCCCAGTCTGCAGAGCGAATCGATTCTCATAATGTTAGTAGAATTATTCGTGCGATAGAAATTTACAGAACGACAGGTATGACGATGACAGAACACATAGCACAGTCTCGCAGTATACCGTCTCCGTACTCTGCGTGCATCATCGGACTTGATTATACGGACAGAGCCATTCTTTATGACCGTATCAATCGCCGTAGATCAGATGATACGTATGGGATTGGTAGAGGAAGCAAAACAAGTGCTCAGTGAGCAAGATGGCAAAACAGCATTGCAGGCAATCGGATATAAAGAACTGTTACCGTATTTTCAAGGGAATTTCACTTTTAGAAGAAGCTGTGGAGCATATGAAGCGGGAAACACGCCGATATGCCAAACGGCAGTTAACTTGGTTTCGTAGAAACCCCAATATACATTGGTTAAAAGCAGATGAAATGGAAAGCCACGAACAGTTGGTAGAAAAGCAAAATCGCTTGTAACGCAATTTCAATTTTAGTGTAGAAAGTAAAGGGTTTTCAATGGGTATCTTAAATCATCCAATTTTAAAAAGAATTATCACAATTATCATAGTAGTCCTTTATTGGTGTTCATTGGTTACCAAATTTATGCCAATCATTCGTCTGTCGTAACAGAAGCGGCTACCTATGCAAGTATTTCCGATACGATACAGGCAGAAGGTGTTATTATTAGAGATGAAACGCTTGTGCAGCAAAATACTGCAGGTGTTATTACGTATGATATTTCTGACGGAACAAAATTGCAAAAGATGGTTTGATTGCAACAGTTTACGATACTGCGGAAGATGCTACTACACAACAGCGGAGAGAACAGCTGGAATCACAGTTGGCTACTCTGAAAGAATTAAACAGTGCCAGAACTACAACTACCTATATTAATCTGGATAATTTGATAAAGATATTCATACCAAATTATATACGATGTTATATTCTATTCATGAGCGTGGCAGAGATCAAATTGATAGTGATAAAGATTCTGTGTTAAAATCAATAATACACGCCAAATAGCAACAGGGCAAGTGACAGATTTTAATGCGAAAATTCAGTCTCTCCAAGACCAATTAACGGCTTTGGGATCCGTGAAAGGCACAAAAAAAGGGGAAATTAAATCACCGTCTTCCGGTTATTTTGTCAGTCTCTATAGATGGATATGAATCCGCTTTTAGTTATGACAATGCTACTGAATTAACTGTTGATGATTTAAAAGCAGAAAAAGATCAGCAAGCTAAAATACAAGACAGCAGCGTAATTGGTAAAATATGTGATTCTTATAACTGGTATGTTGCCTGTATTGTACCGGCTGACACGGCCACCAGACTGAAAGAGGATACGCAGGTATCCATCCAGTTGCCGTTTGTTTCTTCCAGTGATATTCCTGCTACAGTTGCAGCTGTAAATCAAGCGGAGGGCGCTTCCGAGGCTGCTGTTATTTTAAGATGTAATTATATGAGTGATGCGTTGTCTAAAGTACGTGACGAAACTATTCAAATTAATATTAATACCTATACAGGCATTCGTGTCAGCCAATAGTCTGTCCGTTTTCAAACTGTTTCAAAAGAAGTAACAGATGAAAACGGAAATACAACCACTGTAACTAAGGATGTAAAGGTGTTTACATTTTATATGGTAACTCTATTAAATTTGTTGAGATTGTGCCATTGTATAGTAGTAATAATTATGTCATATGCGATTCTGATCCGATACAAGTGAGTTAATGACAAGCGAAACATTAACACTATACGATGAAGTTGTGGTAGGAGGTAAAGATTTGTATGACGGAAAATTGGTTAAATGATGAAGGTATTACAGCGAAAATTGCAGCACTGGAAGAAAATTATAAAGTTGTAACAGAAAAGTAGCACAGGCAGCAATTAAATCTGGAAGAAGACCGGAAGAGATTACTTTATTGGCAGCAACCAAAACAGTTCCGGTTCCTGTTATTAACAGAGCAATTGAACTTGGAATTACTTGTATAGGAGAAAATAAAGTACAAGAACTTTGTGAAAAGTATGACCAGCTGCATTTAGAACACTGTGACTGTCATTTTATCGGTCATTTGCAAACCAATAAGGTAAAACAACTGATTAGTAAGGTAAGCATGATTCATTCTGTAGACAGTGTGAAATTGGCAAAAGAAATCTCTAAAATTTCTCAGCAGCACCATTTGGTAACAGATATTTTAGTAGAAATCAATATTGGAAAAGAAGAAAGCAAAGGCGGTATATATATTGAGGATACAGAGTCATTTTTAGGAGAAATATCCACATTATCTGGTATTTCTGTGAAAGGATTGATGACAATACCGCCCGCAGATGAAAATATTACAAAACAATACATTATTTTGAAAATATGTATAAGAAATTGGTTGACATTAGGTCTAAAAATAGATAATATATCTATGAATTATTTGTCTATGGGTATGTCAGCGGATTATGCACAAGCAATTGAGGCAGGTTCCAATATTGTTCGTGTAGGTTCTGCTTTGTTTGGGCAGAGAGTTTATAAATAAAACTGATTATTATTGCAGTAATAAAACAACCGGGAGCAAACGACTAATGAGTAGTGTTAAATTTGTTCAAAAATTTAAAGATATGTGGAATCCACCAGAGGATGAATTTGATGATTACGATTATGATGAGCAAGTAGAAGATGTTTATGCAGAGGAAGAAGCCGCTGAGGAATATCAAGAGCCAACTCGCCATAGTCATGCTCGCGCTCAGGAAACAAACTCCAATAAAGTAGTGAATATTCATGCACAATCTCAAATTCAAGTGGTTTTATTCAAGCCAAATAACTTTTGGTGAAGATACCAGAGCAATTGCGATGAACTACTAAAGGTACATACTGTTGTTTTAAATTTGGAAGATACCAACAAAGATGTTTCACGCCGTATTTTGACTTTTAAGCGGCGTTGCATATGCTAATGGCGGTAAAGTAAAAAGAGTAGCTACCAGAACATTTATCATCACTCCTTATAATGTGGATTTGACCGGTGATGATTTAATCGACGAATTAGAAAGCAGCGGCGTTTATTTTAATTAGATATGTCGGACAAACATAGTGTAAAAGTGCCCAGGTAATTTTTTGGCACGTGTACAGGATGCAGTTAATTTGTGTGAGAAACGGCATAAGCCGCAATTTATCGGTTTCTTGATGAAAAGGAACAATTATATACTGAAAAATTAACATCACAAATGGGTTTAAAAACTATATGTTTCGGGGCGGTCATGCTTCCTCAGAGCGAGTAGTTTTGGTGCGTTTCCGGACTATATAGAGCCAAGCGAGAATCTTTTCCAATTCAGACCATAACAGCAACTTTTCGAACCTGTGACAAATTATCTCACAGAGATTTTTGGGTGCATTGCTGTCGTTAGAATTGAACGAGAAACATTGGGTGACTTTCTAATTGAGGATGGTCGATGTATTTTTTTGTACGCGAAGAAATAAGTCAATTTATTCTCATGCAGGTAAAAAGATTGGACGTTGGCGTTACATTAAAAGAAGGTGCAGATTATCCTTTGCCAATGGGCAGAGGATTTACTGAGTTTTCCTTTGTCGTTGCATCTCCAAGATTGGACTGTGTTACGGCAGCGCTTGTTGGTTATAGCCGAGAAAAGTCCGGTGCTGCGATTAAAGCAGGACTGGTAACACAAAATTATCAAGTTGCTGTGTCTACCTCTCAAAAAGTAGAAGCGGGCGACAGATTTCAATTCGTGGAAAAGGTAATTTGTGCTGGATCGCATCGGTCCTATGACTAAGAAGGGTAGACTCCAGCATATTTGGTAGAAAATATAAATAATTTAGGAGGGCTTATAGGATGCTTTACCATTAACGATATCATTAATGCTAGTTTCAATAAATCAAATTTTGGTGGTTATAAAACCGAAGATGTGGACGTTTTATTGATGAGGTAAAAGAGTCCTATGAGTTGTTGATTAAAAAAATATTGAGCAAAAAGAAGCGAATGAAAGCCTTTGCTGAAGAAAATAGAAAAATTAGCAAAAAAATTGACCTTCTTGCAAAGTGGAAGAATATCGTCAGGAAGAAAATGAAATCAAAAATGCTCTTATCAGCGCACAAAAATTGAGTGAAGCGGCAATTCGTGAAGCACGACATAAAGCAGAAATTATTTTAAAGATGCTCAAAATGAAAGCAGACGAGAAGTTGCTTCCATTGCAGATGAAGTGGAAGAGAAAAAGAAGAGCTTGAAAAAATGAGACAAATTGTGTCTGATTTCAGAAAACCTTTTGCTGGATAAATATAAAAGAGCATTTGACTTTAATTAACAATATTCCAAACCGAAAAAACCAGTAAAATTGGAAGAACCAAGGCAACCTGAATCGGCAGAAGAAAGAAAGTCGAAAGAATTGCATACACAGTCTTTAGAAGAGCATATGATTGAGAAAACACAGCCAATTGATATTAAAGGTGCTATTGAAAAGAACCTGGTGAAGAAGAGAAAGATTTTGTTTCTGCACAACAAAGTTTCAAGATGCAGCTTTAAAGTGACCTCTTCCATTGAGGTGGAAGAAGTCGAAGAAGCTCCTACAAAAAATTTCATTTAAATACAACAAGCTTTGAAAAGCACCTGAGGAGCCAGAGGTCGTGATTTGCGTTACGATGTATTGAAATTTGGTGAAGACTATAATATTGCAGAAGATGATGATGACGAAGAATCTTCATCAAGCAGAATGAAACGCAATAAATAATCCATTAAGGAGAGAACATTAAGAATGTCACAAGATTATAAAATACGCTTAACTTACCGCAGACCGATTTTCTATGCAGGCAGGCTTGCCTAAAAGAGCCTGCTATGCTTGAAAAATGGGAGCAAGATGGTATTTACGATAAATTGATGAAAAAAAATGAGGGAAAGCCACGTTTTGTTTTGCATGACGGACCTCCATATGCCAACGGTGACATCCATTTGGGTACTGCACTGAATAAAACTTTAAAAGACTTTATTGTTCGTTATAAAAATATGTCTGGTTTTCAGGCTCTTATGTTCCGGGATGGGATACACATGGTTTGCCTACGGAATTAAAAGCACGCAAAAGCCGGTGTTGACAATTCCAGTACCATTTCAGATGTAGAGCTTAGAGAATGTGCCGTGAATTTACGTTGGGTTACTTAGATGATCAAAGAAACAATTTAAGCGTATTGGCGGTCTTGGTGAGTGGGATAATCCATATATTACTCTAACGCGTGATTTTGAAGCAACACAAATTGAAATTTTTTCCAAAATGGCTACAAACGGCTATATTTACAAAGGTTTAAAACCAGTTCATTGGTGTCCCGATTGTGTAACTGCACTTGCTTGAAGCTGAAATTGAATATGCAGAAGATCCATGCTATTCAATTTATGTGAAATTTGCTGTGTCAGATGATAAAGGCATCTTATCCAAATTGGGTGTAGATCCAGATAAAACATATTTTGTCATTTGGACTACCACAACATGGACATTACCTGCAAACCTTGCAATTTGTTTAGGGCCGGAATTTGACTACTCTGTTGTAAAATGTGACGGAGAATATTACATTATGGCCACTGCTCTTTGAGAAAGCAATGGAAGCAGCAGGAAAAACAGAATATGAGGTTGTAGCTTCACTAAAAGGCGCCGAAATGGAATATATGAAAGCAAAACATCCATTTATCGACAGAGAATCCTTGGTTATTGTGGGTGACCATGTTACACTGGAAAGCGGTACAGGTTGTGTTCATACAGCTCCGGTCATGGTGTGGATGACTATAATGTTTGCAAAATAATTACCCTGAATTGCCAATCGTTGTTCCGGTAGATAATCATGGTAAAATGACTGGGAGGCAGGGAGAACAATTTGCAGGTCTTTCTACGGATGAGGCAAGCCGTGCAATTGGCAAGCATTTGGAAGAGATTGGTGCAATGTTTGCTGCAAAGAGAATCGTTCACCAATATGCTCACTGCTGGCGTTGTAAAATCCGGTGTTATTCCGTGCAACAGAGCAATGGTTCTGTTCTGTAGACGATATTAAAGAGCAAGCAGTCAAAGCCATCCAAGATGTTACTTGGATTCCTGGTTGGGGGCAAGATCGCATTACCTCTATGGTACAAGATAGAAACGACTGGTGTATTTCACGTCAACGTACTTGGGGTGTACCAATTCCTATTTTCTATTGTAAAGAATGCGGTGAACCTTTAATTTCAGAAGAAGCTATGGCAGCTGTATCTGAAATGTTCCGAACAGAAGGCTCTGACCAGTGGTATGTAAAACCTGCAGAAGAGATTATTCCTGAAGGCATTGCTTGTAAAAATGTGGTTGCACACACTTTGATAAAGAAAAAGATATCATGGATGTATGGTTCGATTCAGGCGTTACTCATGCCGCTGTTTTGGATAAAGACCAAACCTACATTGGCCTGCTGACCTTTATTTGGAAGGCGCCGACCAATATCGCGGTTGGTTCCAATCTTCTTTATTAACAGCAGTTGCATGGCGTGGTACTGCTCCTTATAAAGCTGTAGTTACTCATGGTTGGGTTGTAGACGGTGAAGGCAGAAAGATGTCCAAATCACTTTCTAATGGTGTAGCACCAAACAAAATTATTGAGCAATACGGTGCAGATATTTTACGTTTGTGGGTTGCATCTTCTGATTATCATGCGGATATTAGAATTTCTCCTGAAATTTTAAAACAGTTATCAGATGCTTATCGTAAAATCCGTAATACTGCAAGATTTATTTTAGGAAACCTTGCAGATTTTAATCCGGATCAAGACAAAGTATCCCTCGATGACTTGTTACCAATTGACCGCTGGGCACTACATAGATTTGATTTGGTAAATCAAAAGCACGCGCAGGCTATGACGCTTTGAATTCCATCAAGTGTATCATGCAATTCATAATTTCTGTGTTGTTGATATGTCTAACTTCTATTTAGATGTAATTAAAGATCGTCTTTATGTAGAAAAGGCAAACAGCAAAGAAAGACGCGCAGCACAAACAGCTATGTACATGATTTTGGATGGTATGACTAGATTGATTTCTCCAATTTTGGCATATACTTCTGATGAAATTTGGCAGGCAATGACACATGATGCCTCTGCCGATGCAGAACATGTGGTGCTAAACCAAATGCCTGAACCTACTGGGGTAAATGCGGATGAAGCATTTATTCAAACATGGGATCGTATCCATGATATTCGTGATGCAGTGAAAAAGCACTGGAACTGGCACGTAATGAGAAATTGATTCGCGCTTCCTTGGATGCAAAAGTACAGTTATTCTGTGATAGCGAAATGTATGACTTTGTAAAATCTGTGGAAACAGAATTGCCGGTTGTATTCATTGTGTCTCAAGTAGAACTTGTAAAGGCGGAAAGGGAGCTTTTGTAAGCGAAGATTTGCCTGAACTTTCCGTTACTGTATTGCCGGCAGAGGGTGATAAATGTTCCCGCTGCTGGACTTACAGCAATACCGTTGGAAGCAATGAAAAACATCCTGAGGTATGTGCCCATTGCGCATCTGTACTGGAATAAAATAGAACGAGAAGGGTGAGCAAAGTGTTCACCCTTTTCGAATAATAACGGATTGTTTGCTTGTTATTAGGCATTTTGCTTTAATTGGCGCTGCAGTTTTGGTTGTCATTGATCAGGTGATTAAATTTTGGCAACTACGTATATCAAACCCATTGGAACATTAGAAATTATTCCGGATTTTAGATTTTACCTATCATGGAAATGACGGTGCTGCGTTTGGAATTTTATCTAGCCAAACTTGGATTTTGTGATTATAACAGCACTTGTCAGTATTGCCCTAATTGTTGGATTATTTGTATATAAAACATACTACATTGTCTCGTATGGCGTGTGCGCTGATTATAGCAGGTGGTATTGGAAACTTAATTGATCGTGTGTTTAACAATGGATATGTTATAGACTATATTCATGTGAAATTTTTCCACCTATCTTCAATTTTGCCGATTGTTGTGTTTCTATTGGTGTAGTACTGTTGTTTATCTATGTAATTTTCTGTACAGACTCACTTCGCAAAGAATCATCTGCGAAGAAAAGCAAAAGAAAGAAAAGTAAAACATGAACAAGACCATAAATGAGCCAAAACAGCATTATTCTTTTATCTTACAACCCGAAGAATCGGAACAACGATTGGATAAATGGTTACAATTACAGTTACCGGATATGACGCGTTCTGCAGTTCAAAAATTGATTGAAAAAGGCAATGTGACACGAAATGGAAAGATTATAAGTAAAATGGAAAAGGAAATACTGGTGATGTAATAGAGGTTATTGTATCTCAATCTAAACCACTTGAAGTTATGGCGCAGGATATTCCTCTGGATATTCTGTATGAAGATAACGATTTGTTAGTAGTGGATAAGTCAAAAGGAATGGTTGTGCACCCTGCTGTGGAAATGATGATGGAACATTAGTAAATGCGTTGTTGCATCACTGCGGTGATTCTTTGTCACGTATTAATGGTATTACTCGCCCTGGTATTGTACACCGCATTGACAACGATACCAGTGGTTTATTGATTGTTGCCAAAACGATATTGCACACCAAGGTTTGGCGCAACAAATAAAAGAGCACAGTTTTACCAGAATATATGAAGCTGTTGTTTATGGCAATGTGAAACAAGATGAGGGAACTATTAATGCACCAATTGGACGTCATCCAACCGATCGAAAAAGGATGGCAGTTACGGATAAAAACTCGAAGAATGCAGTAACACATTATAAAGTCTTAAAGCGTTATGATGTAACATGTACAATTAAAACTGGAAACAGGAGAGAACACCAGATTCGTGTACATATGGCATATATTGGGCATCCTGTTGTTGGAGATCCTGTTTACGGGGTCAAAAAGTGATTACTTCTTTAAATGGTCAATGTTTACATGCGTGTGATTGGTTTTGTTCACCCGATTACAGAAGAATACATAGAAATTACCAGTGAACTGCCTGGTTACTTTACTCAGTTTTAAGTAAGTTACGGGAACAGTAACTATCTTTGTAAAGAAGTGAAAGATGAAAAACGCCACATTTGGATTTTAATTGCAATTGCTCTGGTATTTTGTGCTGTGTTAATTGGCTATAATTTGTTCTTTGTAAAGAACCGCAGGCTATTGTAATAGAAACGGATATAACAGAGTCAAATATAGAATCATCTTTAACGGAGGCTACATTACCGACGGCTAAAGTAAATATCAATACAGCAAGTGCCGAACAGCTAGATGAAGAACTGGATGGAATTGGGCCTTCCTTGGCTCAAAGAATTGTAAGCTATCGCGATGAGAATGGACCGTTTACAGATATTGAACAGATTAAAATGTATCAGGTATCGGTGATAAAATTTGAAGCAATCAAAGATCATATTACGGTATCTTAGGATGAGTATTCATGAAGCAGCAAGTACTGTCTTGTATTGAAACGAGGCGCAGTGTGCGCAGTTATGAATCAAAACAAATTCCCGATGATATGCGAGACGAGATATTAAAAGCAGCTATCTATGCTCCAAGTTGGAGTAACAATCAAAGCTGGCTATTTACGGCGATTCAAAACCGTAAGATTTTAGAAGACTTAAATGAACAAGTTCGTATTGGATTTGGTTTATTACCCGTTGCAGAAAGTGATTATCCTGCTAAAATACGTGCAAAACAAAATGCACAAAAGAAAGATTATAATTTCTACTATCATGCTCCAACACTAATCATTGCATCTAATGTTCCTAATTATGCAAATGCAATGGCTGATTGTTCTGCGTCGTTAGAAAATATGTTTTAGCTGCTCATGCATTGGATTTGGGAACTTGTTGGATTAATCAGCTGACATGGTTGAGCCAAATGCCAAATGTACGTGATTTTTGGCAGAGCATTGCCATATACCAAAGAACATGTAATATGCGGTGCTTGTGCAGTAGGATATACAAATGGTGCATATCCAAAGCCTGCGCCGAGAAAAGCGAATACGATTCAAATTATTCCATAAAATTAGTGCCGCTGTATGATAACACAGCGGCACTAATTTTTTTTATTTTATATAATTGGCTTTGTTGTTAAAAGTCCTCTAGAAGCAGTTAAATGATTTTACAAACAAAATTTTCGGTAGAGTTAGGCATTCCTAAATATTCTCAGGAGAAGTCCAAATTACAACTTAGGAGAGAGCATAAACAGACTCTGCGCCGGGTCTTTTTGTTTTACAAGGAGTACAGAACTAATATGTTTTCAGAGTCTCTTATGGAAATACAAGAAATTGTGTGAAATAGGAAATTTGGCTTCGTATTCCGAACGGCACATATCCATCCAGAAATCGGCAATCGAAGATGAGTGATGAAAGGAGAAACGTAGCAACCCAAAAAGCTCTTTATTTATTAAAAAGAAATAACTTTTGATGTTCCGGACAGTTTCTCGAGTCTTCACGTAAATTCCAGTCTACGGAAGGAGAAAGAATAATAGGAAATAGGATTTGTTTTGGAACGCTTTGAATGTTGCCTAGAGTTACCTCGTAAGGAGAGAGGAGTAGACGCATTTCTTTTTAACGACCAAAGCCTCTCACAATATACTAATCAGAAGAGGAGATAATAAAAAATCAGTGCAGAGTATTGGTCTCTATACTGATTCTTTTGAAAACTCTTTATTTATGTACTCTATCATTTTAATGTTATAACAAGGAGATTAATCGCCAAAGCAAATACCTACATCACGTGCAGATTGAATGATATTACTATCTTTGGAACATATTTTAATTTGCCTGCTACTTCACTCAAGTGGTACAGCAACAATATTTCCATTCTGCAGTGCTACCATGTTTCGAAATTACCTTCTTCAATCAAACGAACGGCAGCAGTACCAAAACGAGTGGCAAGTAAACGATCATAAGGACAAGGGACTGCCTCCGTTGAAAATGTCCGGGTACTGTTACTCAACCTCTCGTCCTGTTAATTCAACAATTTCGTGTGCTGCACGATAGGAAACAGAAGGGGAAAGACATATTTGCACGACTTGCT